>Ga0214172_1000037_pt1 | contig 71028 bp, 51 predicted proteins | sample TroBogEpilimnion_29_FD_153010 | JGI IMG/M metagenome (GOLD analysis project Ga0214172, IMG submission 153010) | Freshwater microbial communities from Trout Bog Lake, WI - 12JUL2007 epilimnion | ecosystem: Environmental > Aquatic > Freshwater > Lake > Epilimnion/Euphotic zone | place: Trout Bog...
GGTTCGGTGACGGTCGTTTCGCTCCGGCTCCGTTCCTGCGTCTCTGCGCCTTTGCTCCACTTACCCGTTCACCGAACCGCAGGCCGAAGCCACGAACTGATGAATTGATTGTTAATTTTGCTGACCCGGTTCAGCAGCAGATTTTATTTCCGTGACCACAATGTCCCGGATCTTCGGCTGGCCATCTTGTCATGTGAACCATGGAGCGTGACCATGCAGCCTAGAAGGAACTCGGAAAACTTTTTTTCAAAATCCGGCCATCAGCCAGTTCAATTCTGCCATCGGCGCGATATGGCAAAATGGCGGTGGCGCCTGGTGCAGACAAAAATCCGTCAAAATTAAGTTAAACAGGGATAATGTTGAATATCTCCTTTGTTTATAGGCAAATTGTGGGTAGCCATTTCTTGTCATCGGCATGACAATCACGCCCGGCACAGTAAGTGCGAATAATCTTGTCATGCTGCCGGGTTAGGCGTTCCATTCAAAACGCTATGAAAATTATTCAAGGAATTGGCGTGGCGGCGCTACTGGGCTTGACCACATTTCAAACATTCGCAATCGAGGGGCTGCAAATCTCTGTGCAATGCAGCAATGTGTGTCTTACTTGGCCGAGCATTGAGGGCAAAAACTACATTGTTCAGTATCGGCAGACACTGAATCCAAGCGACACGTGGCAAACCCTGACTTCGGCATGGCCGGCCGTTGCTGGAACAAATTTCACTTCTTTCGTCCACTCGAATGTCGTGCAAAACCCGAGCTGTGGGTGTGGCGGCACTTCATTTGCGGCAATGGCATCGAGCGGGAACAGGTTGAGCGCAGCGCGGGCAGTTGCAGAAATCATGCCGCCCGTGCCGATGGCGATACCGGTGAACGGATCTGGCGGCGGTGTCCCGCTGGCGCTTTATCCGCCAGGATTTGATTTGTCGGGTTTCCTCATCTATGACCCGGCAACGGGTGAAACCTTGAGCGGAGCGGGATATACGATGACTGCCAGTTCTCCATTAACCGCACGAATGAGTGGCGACGGCTCGTCGCCAACACCCATGGGCGGTCCCGTTCCCGACGGCGGTTCCGGCGACACTCCGGCAGAGCCAGAAACTGGATTTTACCGGGTGGTGCAGGACGGTGTTCAAGTATGGGATTCCTGTATTCTCACTCTGACCAATGGCGTTTTGTCAAATTCGGTTGCCATCGCATTTGAGGCGGGCAATTCCGCAAATGATGGAACGGGGACAAATGTTTTAGGCGATATTGTTTGTGCCGACTTGATTGTGGATGGAGCCAAATTCGCTGGTGATGGAGTGCTGGGTTCACCGACAAATACTTCACCTTGGAGATTCTCGATGGACACGGCTTACCTGGAAAATGGCGATCATACGCTTCAAGTTGAAGTCACTTGGCTGAATCCCGATAATTCAGACGGCAACCATGTTAACATCACGCGGCAGAGTGACTCCATAACGATCACCGTATCAAATGCAATTTATTATCCGCAGTGGGAGCCGGAAATTGGCGAGGCGGGCATCTCGGCGTATTTTCTGAAAACAACCTGCACCAATGCCGATTGGAAAATTGACATTTTCGACGTGAGCAACAGGCTGGCGCAAACTTTAAGCGGCCATACGGATGACGGAACCATTGCGGCTTATTGGAATATGGTGGATACCAACGGCGTCACCCGCACCAATGCCGACGTGGATACGGAGTTTAGCGCCTTGGTTACAGTTGCCGACCCGATCACAAAGCCCACGCCAAATAAAAAACAACGAAAGAAGAACTGGCCGGACCATGCCGTTTGGACGGTTGCGTATCAAGATTTCTTCAAATTTGAATACAGTGCCAATTCCTTAATGCAACGCGCCCTCAATATGCTTACGCTCACCGCTGGCAAATTTGGCGGTTATTGGATTTATTACCCGCAGCCCGGCCAGACAAATGATCTCGGCCAGACTTACCCCATGCGCTATCAAAAATCGAATCACTATGACACCAATCTGAATTCAACGACTGAATTTTTGGACGAACAACTCTTGCGAAGATTTCTATCGAACACAAATTCGCGGAACTTCTTTTTTGACGGTCACGGCAGCCCTAATTCGATTGCCGGCATTTCTTCCTCCTTGCTCAAGGCGACCATCCAGAATCGTTATCGCTTTGTCATGCTGGATGCTTGTTCAACTGCGAACGGTGACTTGGACAAGGCATTTGGCATCAACGGTCCGGGACTATTTGCAGTGACTTATTATGAGAACACAGGAATCCGGCCAGCCGCTTTTTGCGGTTACGACACGGACGTAACTTATGCTGTTGGCGGGCCAGTAACGGTGAACGGCGTCACTTACGATGACACGATTCCTGATGACGTGCCTTATTTCATCTCAAACTTTAGCTTTTATTGGGATTCCACGCTTGGAAATCAACGGCTACGCGATGCGATCAATAATGCGGGGTCGAATCTTCCCAATCCTGGAGGGCCGGATGGTCGTGAATACCATTGGGTGATCTACGGTTACGATGATTTAAGAATTGACGAAGTGAACCACGGGTCAGATACATGGTGATAAAAAATCTGTCAGGGATGATTTATCATCCCTGACGGACCATGCTTATGCCAATTGAGTTTTTTCAAATCACCGCCGCATATTCCAACGCCATGTTGGTGGCCATCATGCCCCACGTTTCAGATTTTGCCAAAAAGCTCGATTTACCAACGCCACTCCCAATCACACAGGCACAAGTTCGGCAGTTTAATTGCTTTCCCCGCTCGGATCATGTTGGCGGACGGTTGATTTTGACGAATGGTTGTGCTTTTGTTTTCGACCACGGCCGAGTGGAAAACTTTGAATCCGCACACAGTTTTTTTTACCTACAAGATCCCCGGCGAGTTTCCACATTTTACGGCTCGATAAAAATCACCGAGGCGGAAGCCTTGCAGGTTGCGCATAATGCCATCAAAAAATTAGGCTATACTGATGCGATGCTGGCCTCAGACCGGCGACCGAGAATTGACCCTCCACAAAAAGATAATGGTCACTTCATTGCCCGTTACCACATCCGCTGGTATGATCCAACGCGCGGAGGCAACCCTAACAATCCCCCTAGAAGCCTTGAATTTGAAATAGACGCCACGACCGGACAGATTCAGGTGGTGAACATTGACAACCCAAATACCTATCGCCCGGACATCAAATTAAAGGTTAACCCGGTGGTCATGGGAACCGGCCCCACTTCAGCGCCAGTCGGCATCGGCAGGCCGGTAACACCAGTCAGCCGGGAATACGCCGTGGCATTTCTTAAAGACATCCTGCCACAACTCGCTGACTTTATTAAAAAGGCGGGTGTCATGGTCGGAACGCCGATTACAATAGACGAGGTGGACATGGCAAAATATCTGGCCAAATACAACTGCGGCATCGTGGAGGGTGATCCTTGCGCCTTTGTGGATTTCAAGGATGGGAGTTGTTTTCATTATAGCCACGGCCAAGTGACGGCATTTTATGCGTCTGACGTCATGACTTCGCCCGACAAAGTCCATGCGACCACTTACCCGGAAATTGATCGAGAACGGGCAAAGTATTTTGGCCCGGTCAATATGACTACCAATGAAGCAGTGGCCTTGGTGCGACAAACCCTCGGCAAACTGGGTTATTTGGAAAAACCGCTTCATGTTGACGAACCGCCGCGCATCGGCGGGCCGGGATGGTGGGGCACGAATCGAATTGCCCGGTGCTCCTTGGTCTGGCAGGAATCCGTTGACCCGCCAACTTGGGTTAATGCCGAAGTGGATATGGCCGCCAAGACGTTAAAATCTCTATACATAAACGACCATGTAATTACCAACATCTGGCGTAAGCCTCCGGAGATTGGAATTCCGCCGACAACAATCCCAACCAATTCCCGCTGACCCACCAAGGCAGTCAATTTGCTGCGTCATAAAAGCGTCTTGCCTTTGCTGGGATGAATCCTGACCTCCTCCCGGATGGCCGCGCGGACTTTCGCTTCGATACGTTCAACGAAACTCATGCCAACGCGGTTGAATTTATTGGCCGGGCGGATGGCAGCGGCCATTTCCAACGCGGTTTGTTTCACCTTGCTCGGGCAAAGGTGCGGGGTGGTGTTGATACTTTTGAGCGTGTCTGCCATTTCAGTTGTTTCCATAATTTGTTTCTTGGTTCCGTCGCTGATTCATTCAACGACACCACTATTTTATCAGACGCACTTTTGCCGGACGGCGAATTTGCCGGCTGAACCATTGCAAACATTGATTGAAATCATCGTCATCCACCGCACTTGACATAATTGCGCGCTGATTTTACGCGGTGTCATCTGGCCGATTTTCAAATTCGACACGGATTTCACCCAATGTTTTCAGGGCGAAAAATAGTTTAAAATTTTTATAGGCGGCCAACGCCGGTCTTGCAGATTCCCGAAATGTTTTCCGCTCTGTAAAACCAATTTCACTCCGCCGTGACCAACGCGCTTTCTTGCTCCCGTCCCCGTCTGCCGGTCGGCCCTGTGCCCCTCACGACCGCGCCGGTTCCGTCCGCAACAAAGCGCGCTCGTCACGAGCGGCATTCAGGATGCCGAAGGATCGGCGGGCTTTCCGCCTGCGGTTCGGTGACGGTCGTTTCGCTCCGGCTCCGTTCCTGCGTCTCTGCGCCTTTGCTCCACTTACCCGTTCACCGAACCGCAGGCCGAAGCCACGAGCTGATGAATTGATTGTTAATTTGACTGATTCGGTTCAGCCCCAGATTTTATTTCCGTGACCACAATGTCCCGGATCTTCGGCTGGCCATCGGCCACCAGTGGAAGAAATTTCGCCGGCAACACGGCCAGAAATGATAATTCCAATTTGTGCAGGGCGGTTTCAATCCGCCGGAGCGCGGTGCCATGCACCATGATTTCATGCGTGGCGAAGGACAAGTGAAGCAATTGCTCCTTGCCGTCGCTGTCCAATTCGGCAAATGCCAATTGATCAAGCGGCAGGATAATTATTTTCCGAGGCGATGCTTCGACGCGCAGGCAGTGCGCCTGCGGGTCAGTGGCGTAACATTCGGGTGATTTTGCGCTCATGTTTTTGTTGGTGTTGATGTTGATGTTTTTGGTGACGTGACATTTTCAGGCGACAAAACGTGTCGGCGGCCCGCTGGCCGAACCGGAGCAGATAACCATGCAGCCGGTCCCAAAGCCGGTTGCCGTGACGTGGACGAAAACCTTGCGCCAGTTCCAGCGCCAGCGGACGGTGACCGGAGCGAACCAGATTTTCGCGCAGTTGGATTTTGTCCGGCGTAAAAATACGGATGCCGCGTCGCCCGCGCGAGATGGTAACATACCATTGTTGGGCGTTGGTCGCCGCCTTGATGGTGGAATCGGAAAAGAGGACATGATCCACGGTTTTGCCCTGTGAACCGTAGGAGGTGACCGCGTAGCCGGGGAGAAATTCGCGGAAACTTTTTTCCAGAACCCGGCCATCGGCCAGTTCAATCCCGCCATCGGCGCGGACAGCCTTGACCGTGACCAGTTCACCATTGGTCGTGCGCGCACCGGCGGCCAGTTTGCAGTTGGCTTTGAGGTGCAGCCGCTCGCCGGCGGCGACCGGAACTTCGCGCGGGAGGCAGACAGTGATTTTATTGAGCAGTTTGTTGGAAACGGTGACGCATTTCCCATCCATCTCGACCAGCACGCCGGTCTTGACAATGCACAGCAGTTTTCCGTTTGCGCCCGGCGCGGCTTGCCGCACCTTTTGATTGAAAACAATCACACCATCTTTCGGATAAAAACGCTCATCACGTTTTTGAGCGTTCGTCAGGTCACATTTTTCAAGCGCCTGAACGGTCACATCATTGACGCCGAGCAGTCCTTTCGACTTGAGCGCATCGCGCACGCGCGAATTGACGCGGTGGACTTCTGACCAAGTCTGAGATACGACCACGGCGGATGCTTTTTCTTCCGCCAACCGGAGGTATTCATCGGCCAGCTTGTCGGCCTGTTCGCCCAAACCGCAGGCCACAATCGCGCCCATCTGGTCGAGCCGCTTGAACGATTCGACCAGCTTGCCCGCCGCTGCCGCTTCGACGGCCTTGCGATATTGCTGGATACGGCTCCGTTCACTTTGGTTGCGGCCAAGCGTCGGGTCTTGTCGGCGGATGGTGTGCAATTCCACCGGCGCAATGCCGGAATACCGCTCAATGGCCAGCAACGCATCAGAGGCTTCGACCGCGCCGTGCTGTCGCGTATCGCCGGAAAGAATGACCCGCGCATTCCGCTCGCGGGCCAGTTGCAACAGCCGGTGCATCTGGCGACCACCGATCTGGCCGGCCTCATCCACGACCACGACGGCACCGGCGGTCAATTCGCCCTTGAGCAAAAAATTGGTAATCGTCGTCGGTGACGGGAAGCCCGCGCTTTCCATGTCCACGACTTGCTGTCGCTGCGATGCCAGAACCATGACGCGTCGGCCAGATTGTCCGATTTGCTCAACCAGTTCGCGCAGGACAAAACTTTTGCCGGTGCCGGCACCGCCCCGGAAAAGAGACACGGTATTGGTGGAATGTAGCAATGCTTCCAGAGCTTGGCGCTGCTCGTCATCTGGTTTTGGATTCCCCGACTGCGGATCATCCACGAGAGGACGGCAAACGCCGACACCATCCTTGACGTGCTGGACGATCTCCAACTCGCGCATCAAGACGTCGCGCATCGTGACCTCGTTTGGGCGTTCAGCATCGCGGATGTAATTACGCTGGCGGGTGGATTCCTTGAGTTCCTCGATGGAGAAATTCTCGCCCCGCGCCCGGCCCAACGCCTCCTGCCACACCTGGCATTCCAGCACGACCGAGTTCCGGTCAAAAAGATGCTCCTCGGCCCATTGCACGGCTTCAGTCACGCCGATGTGTTCCTTGTTATTTACGTTTTGCTCCGGGCTTTTCTGAATACGGGTCAGCGATTCACGTTCGGACTGGGTCAACTGGGCAGCCCATAAAGTCCGCAGTTCGTCGCGGCTGAAATCTTTTTGCTTTCGTGCCCGCCGCTCCGTTGCCAATTGCGCCCGCAGTTCCTTGAGGTTGGTGCCGGATAATTCCGGCTGGTCGGCCAGCAATTTTTCCAACGCGGCATCAATCTGGGCATGCCGCTTGGAAAACCGCTCGCACAATTCCTCCGAAACACCTTCCAACTGAAAATCGCCGCGCGAATGGTTGCGAATCTGGTAGCCGAAACTTCGGAGGTCGCGGGCCAGCTCGTGATAATAGATGTTCTCGGCAAACTTCCGGGCACGCAGGAGTTCAAAATTTTCCAGCGCCTTCCAACGGTTTTCCACCGGGTCAAACGTGGCGTTGAAAACAATGCAGTGCGTGTGCAGATGCGGGTCCAGCGCGCGGGAGGTTTCGTGGGTGAACAGCGCGGCGGCAAAATTGCCGGTCAGACGGCTATTGCGGGCACCAGCCAGACGAACCCGAGTGGCGGCGAATTTTTCAAATTCCTGCAAGGCACAGCGCACCGCCCGACTGTGAGCATCAAGAATACGTTCATCCGCGCCAAGGAAGGCCGCCAGCGAAACTGATTTTGGCGGTGAAAAGGTAAAATCATAAAAGACCCGCCGGTTCGCCGCATTTTCGTCACCATTCGTCCGCGTGGTGTTCAGTCGTTGCGTCAAGGTCTCGCCTGTGGCCGGATGCTGGTTTTCGCAGAGGTGCAGGAAATCATCCGCGCGAATTTTGCCGGTCAAACCAAGTTGTTCCGCGCCCGCTCCGATCCACTGGCCGGCCACGCGTTGACCCTCATCATAATAATCGCCGACGCACAGGTGTTCCTCGAAGTATTCCTGGGCGTGCTTCAGGCTATATTGCGTCTTGGCCGTGACCATGCCGCGAAACTATCAAAAGTGTCCGCGCATTTTGTTTATCAGATACACCTTCGCACGGTTGATTCATGGTGAACTGTCGCCATGACAAAAGAACAATCCTGAGTTTCACCTGACCATGACAACACCCACCACCGCCGAAATATTGAACGCCATCGAAGTCCTGAAAAAACTTGGTGAGCGCATCACTACCGACGCCACTCATTCCGTTTTGCAGATGCCGAACTCGCATCTGGGAAGCCGTTACGCCGGACGAATTGGAGTGAACGCCATTGAACAAACCAGCCGCATCGAACGCGTCGCCGAGCAGCTAAAGACCTGGCGCGACGAGTTGCTGCAACAACGGAAGCAATCCATTTCCAATCATGTTTAATAAAGTCCACGCCTTACTCCTTGTTCACACAAGGATTTTGCCGCCGCCGATTTGCCGGCGGAAGTCCGGCGGAATTGCCGCCGGATTGCCCACGGCCAGCCGCCGGGATTGCCGCCAGATGACCGGCGATACTTCCGCCGCCGATTCGGCGAAACTTCCGGGCAAGCTCCGGGCAAATGACGGGAAATTATCGGACGGTTTCCGGGCATTTGCCCGGCAGATGGTCGGGAAGTTGCCGCCGCAATGCCGACGGCCATCCGGCGGCAATACCAGCGCAGTTGCCGGACAATCTCCCGGCACCTTTCCGTCGTATGCCAGGTGCTGACGCAAATCTCATCCGGGAGGCCGCCGCGCAGTTTCAGCCGCGCCGCCGTCCGCGTTTCCAGAACCTCCAGCCCTGCCGGGATGTAATCGTTGAACTGCGTGAGAAGGGGGCGTCATGCGAGGCCATCGCCGAGTTGCTGACCCGGTATGGCGTCAAGACGAGCCGGACAATGGTGAATGAATTTGTGCATTTACTCTGCCAGCCCAGAGGCCGTCGCCGAAAGTTGCTTTTGAACGCCAATACGCCAGCGGCTGCACCACCAGCCATTCTGCCACCAGTAGCCAGTAAGGTCATGGCTGCCGCACCCGAACCGATTCCCAGTGCGCCCGTAAAAACACGTGGCCCGCATATCGCGAAAGTTGAACTCCTAAAACCCGGTGAACAATATGATTAAACGGCTCATCCTCATCCTCAACGGCAAGGGCGGTGTCGGCAAAAGCTTCTTTGCCGTCAACCTCGTCCAGTATCTTAAAGACAAAAACATCCCGCACACCGCCTGTGACTGCGACAACGAAAACTCCACCCTGAAACGGTTTCATGGCGAGGCGGTGGAATTCATGGATTTATCCCGGCCTCGCGCGCTGGACGCCATGTTCCGCGCGTTCGAGAAAACAGATCTTGTCGTGGTGGATTGTCGCGCGGCCTCGACCGAGGTGTTTTTCGATTACTTCGACCTCATTGATTTGCGTCCGACACTGGAAATTCTTTCCGCCGCTTTGACCCTGATTATTCCGGTCAATCACGAGGCTGACAGCGTTGACCAGCTTCAGCGCATCGTCAATCAGTTGGGCAAAGTCTGTGCCTACGTCGTGCTGCGTAATGAGGTTCACGATGACACCTTCGCCGTCTATGAACAGTCCGTCGTCCGCCAGCGGTTGCGAAAGGATTTGGGCATGAAGGAAATTGCCATGAAAAAATTGCAGCCGTGGTTGGTCGAGGAGTTGAGCCTGAAAAACCTACCCATCACCGAAGCCGTTAAAGACGGCTCAATATATCTCTTGGACCGCCAACGCCTGCAAACGTGGCAACGGAAACTTTATGGTGAAATCGAGTCGGCAGCGGATCTGTTGCTGCCTCAAAAGTCATGAGCGACACGCCCCAGGAATCGAAACCTGATTTCGACGAGGAATTTTTGCAGGCACTGGCGCAGTGGCGGGAGCAGCACAAAATTAAGGATGACGATTCTGTGCTGTTTATGGTGGAACTGTTTCGCATTCACCAGAAGCACTGGGACGCACTGCGCCGCCGGGAGTTTCCGCCGTTGCAGGAATTTCATGCGGATGTCGCCTTGCTGGCAGATACGGTCAGGAAACTGCCGAAGGAAAGCGTCAGTATCACCGCTGCTGTGCTCGCCGTGATTGTCGGCTTGCTGGGCGGTTATCTCATCGGAAAGGCGTGGTGATGACGCTCAATTTTATTCCAACTCACACGCTTCATTGGGAAGTGCTGTCAAGAATTCTAAAACCCGTCTTGCTCGGCTACGGAATTTTGCTGGCCATCATTGCCTTCCGCTTGGTGCTCGCTCCGCGTCCGAAGCAAATTTGTGTGGCACGGTTGGGCAGACTTACTTGGAAACGCAACCAATTTTGTCGCGGCTGGCTTATCACCGGCGACACCGGCTCCGGCAAGACCAGTTCCGGCATCAATCAACTCGCCCATCAAGTCTTCCAAAACGAGCCGAAATGGGGCGGCCTGTGCGTGGATGAAAAAGGCGTCTATTGGGAAACGCTATCAGCGATGGCGGAACATTATGGACGCGCAAAGGATTTGATCCATCTTCAAACCCGAACGGATGAAGCTGACCACAAATGGCAGCCACCACATTACTTCAATCTCACCGGCGACCGCAGCATCCCCTTTTCCACCTATGCGAAGTTTGTCGTGGATACGGCCACGAGTCTGGGCCAGGGCGGGGACAAGGGCTTTTTCAAGAGCCAGGCGCAGACGCACATCGCTCACGGCTTGGAATTGCTGGCTGAATTGCAACAGCCGGTCACGCTCGCCGGAACATTTGCCCTGTTGTCCAACAAACTGCTGCTGGAAGAAGAATTGAAAAACTTGGGCGAACTGTCGCTGGAAACTCCACGTCGTCAGAGCGTCATTGACCATTTCAAAAACCGCTTTCTCAACCAGCCGGAAGAACAACTCGGCGGTGTGCGTGAAACCATCGGCAATTATCTGCAATATTTTCTGACGCCGGAAGTAGCCGAGGTGTTTTGCGCGGGGAAAAGCACGTTTGATTATTCGGAGTTGGATAAAGGCAAAATTGTTCTCGTGACCATGCCGCAGAAATTCCAGACCGAGCGGCGTTATGTAAACACGTTCCTTAAACTGCTTTACTACAATCACGCTTTGCGCCGATTTGACAAATCAAAATCCAAACGCGCCATCGACAATCTGCTCATCCTCTGGGCCGACGAGGCCCAGCGGTTCATGACCGCCAGCGAGGACGGCACGAGCGATTACAATTGCGTGGATGTTATCCGTGAAGCCGGCGCAACCGTCGTTGCCGCCGCGCAATCTACCACATCACTGATCCCACCACTGGGCAACGACAAGTCCAAAGTGCTGACGTTAAATCTTCGCAACCGGATGATTTTCCGTTCCGCTGACGAGGCGGATGCGGTGCAGGCCGCCGATTTTCTCGGAAAAAAACAGGTGGTAAAGCGGTCGTGGGGTTCTAGCGCTGGCAAGCGCAGTGTTAATTTTCACGACACCGAGGAACACAAAATCAAGCCGCACAAACTCCGCACCCTGCGCGACCACGAGTGCGTTCTAGTCCATTGTGAAAAAGGGTTTCAACGCTTAACACTGCCACCGCTGGAATCCAACGGATTGGTTGCCAAGTGGTTTTCGTATTGGCGGCAGTGGGTTTGAATTGAAGGCAATGAAGGGTTTCTTGAACAAATTCACCGGTTCTGAATCAAATTCCATCCGCAATGATCCTCAATCAGCCTACCATCTGCGTAAGCGATGGCTTTGATGAAATTTTTTCCTGTAGCCAGGTTCACTTTGGTCCAACGGGCAATGTGAAGCTCATCAGGTTTGGTTACCCCTAGTGATTTGCCGTTCACAAACAATTCAACTCGTTTTGCATTGGAATATATTTTCACTTCCGTAACCGCATTGGTGCGTTGAACAAAACGGCGGCTGGTGATGTAAAGCACGGGTGTGTCGCTCCAATTCGCTTGGTAGAAATAGAACGCATCTTTTTTCAACTGCCGGTCGCTGGTGACAAGCCCCTTGTCGTTGCGACATGGCACTCCGCCTTCATTGCGCCCAGCGACGACGAAATCAAACATGTTCCAGATGAAACTACCCCAGACAAAAGAACGCGTCTTGATAGCCGCCCAATCGTGCTCGTGAACGATGTTCTGCCATTCCTCGGGATGCCACTGGCTGACGGTGTTCGTCTGCTGTTTACAGTTTTCTTCGTGTTGGAATGGATTTGCTCCCGCGCCGTATTCACTCAAGCAAATGCCGCCGCTGCGACTGGTATAACGCAGTTGGTCAAGCATCGGACCTGCATCGTCGGGCGAGCCAAAATACCAGCCGGGATAAATGTTCCAGCCCATCAAATCGGGAATTTTCGGCAGTTCCGGGCGTCTCAGATAAATCTTGGGATCTGTGGGGCGCGGGACGAGTTTGCCACCTTCCCATACGTTCAAGTCCTGCGCGCACACGGTCGGGCGCGTCGGGTCTTCACCTTTGGCCACGATTCGCAAATCCTGCAAGAGCCGATGCGTATCGCCAGTCGTGGCGCGAAGTTCATTGTAAAGACCCCAGACGAAAATAGAGGGATGATTCTCATTCTGGCGGATGAGGTCGAGAAGTTGGCCGTGCGTCGTCTCGGCAAATTCCGCGCCGGGAGTGATGTCGTTCACCCACGGGATTTCCGCCCAAACGAGGATGCCAGCTTGGTCGCAAAGCGAGTAAAAGTAATCACTCTGTTGATAATGCGCGCAACGGACTGCGTTTGCGCCGACCTCCTGAGTCAGTTTCAAATCGCGCTCGTGGTCGGCGTTGCTTAACGCCCAGCCTTGATTCCACACATCCTGATGCCGGCACACACCGCGAATTCGATATGGCTTGCCGTTCAGAAAAAATCCCTTGTTCGGATCAACGTAATATGAACGCAACCCAATTTGTTGCTCAACAGAATCGCGCACTGTGCCGTTCTCGGAGAGTTCCGCGACTGCGCGGTAAAGATAGGGATCGGCCAGACCATTCCAAAGATGCGGGTGTGGAACTTTGAGCTGCAACCGGAACGGCGGGGTGATGCCCGGCTCGATATGAACCGGTCGTGATTCGCTGGCCAAAATTTTGCCTGTGGTGTCCAAGAGCTTCACAATCAGCGTGCGGTCGGCTGCGGATTTGCTGCCGTTGGAAACTTGAGCCGTCACATCAATGATGGCTTCTTTCGCCGACACCTTTGTCTGAAGCCAGGCCACGCCCGGTGAGGCGTGATCCAACGGAGTAAAGCACACTGAATCCGCTACCAGCAAATGCACCGGGCGATAAAGTCCGCCGAACACGCAGAAGTCTCCCGACAGCGGTGCGATGTCTGGTTCAGGCGCGTTGCAAACGCGCACAGCGAGAAGATTCTGGCCATTGGGATTTAATGCCTCGGTGATTTCAAAACAAAACGCGCCGAAGCCGCCGCGATGTTGTCCGAGCTTCTGGCCGTTGAGATAAACGTCGGCCACGGTAGCCGCCGCCTCGAACCGGAGGAAATAGCGTTTGCCTTCTTCCCGCTTCACGTCCAGCGCTTGGCGATACCATCCCGGCCCGCGATAATAATTTTTCGTCACCTGCGCCTCCTCCCAGCCCCAGCAGTGTGGTAAAGAAATCTTTTGCCAGCCCTCATCGGCGAACCCAGGCGCGATGGCATTGGTCTCGTCACCTTTCTGAAATCGCCAGCCATCCGTCAGCACCTGATTGTCACGGGCCGATACGTTGGCGGCGGCAATGGCACAAAGCAGCGCAGCGGCAAAACATGGAATCGTTTTTTTCATGGATGAATATTTTTTTCTACATCACGCATTGAACGATTTGAATAAAAGCAGCCTCAATCCACCAGATCGCGCTCGATTTGCTCCAGCGATTTATTCTTGGTTTCCGGCAACTTTAAGAAGATATAGAAAAATCCCGCCGCGCAAATCCCGGCATAGAGCCAGAATGTGCCGGAAGGTCCGAGCTTGGCGTTCAGCATCGGGAACGTATAAGTGAGAATGAAGCAAGCGATCCACAGCGCCGTCACTGCCACGGACATCGCCGCGCCACGGATGCGATTTGGGAAAATCTCCGAGATCACCACCCACGTCACCGGCGCGAGTGACATGGCGTAACAGCCGATGGCCGCCAGCACGAGCAGCAGCACCGGGAAGCCCTGCACATGATTCGCGTAGCAGAAACCCATCACGGTGTAGATCACCGCCAGCCCCGCCGCGCCGAACAGCATCAGCGGACGCCGCCCTGCGCGGTCCACCGTGCCGAGCGCCACGAATGTGAACATCATGTTCACCGAGCCGGTCCACGCGATGTTCTTCAACACGCTGGAAATGTCGTAGCCCGCCGCGCGAAAAATTTCCTCCGCGTAGTTAAAAATGGAATTGATGCCACACCATTGCTGAAACACTGCCAGCACCACGCCAAGCACGAGCACCTTGCGCATCTTGGGTTCGAGCAAATCAGCGAAGCGCACCTGCTGGATTTCTTCCTTCGCCAACGTGGAGTTGATTTCTGCCACGGCGGCAGTGGCATAGTTCGCACCGCCGATTTTGGTCAGCACGGTTTTCGCGGTATCCGTGCGACCGTTCTTCGCCAGCCAGCGCGGGCTTTCCGGCACGAGCAACATGCCGATGAAAAAAAGCACCGACGGAATGGCGGTCAGGCCGAACATCCAGCGCCAGCCCGACTGGCCAAACCACGAGTTTTTGATGAATTCATCCGTCGCGCCGACGGGCAGGTTGCGGACGAGATGCCAGTTGATAACCTGCGCCGCAAGGATGCCGATGACGATGGTGAGTTGGTTAATCGCGACGAGCTTGCCGCGCATCTGCGCCGGCGCGATCTCCGCGATATACATAGGTGAGAGACCGGAGGCGAGGCCAATAGCTACCCCACCCAGCATCCGCCACGCGATGAACACGGTGAAATGGGTCGCCAGCCCGTTGCCGATGGAGGTCACGGCGAACAGCAATGCCGACAAAACCAACAGCCGCTTTCGCCCGAACTTATCGCTCAATGCGCCCGCCGCGAGCGAGCCGAACAGGCAGCCGATGAGCGCGCAACTGTTGGCCCAGCCGATTTGGGCCTCGCTCGTCAGGTCAAAGTAGCGCTGGAAAAACGGCTTCGCGCCGCCCACCACCACCCAGTCCCAGCCAAAGAGCAGTCCGCCCATGGCGGCAACGCCGGAGATGAGCCAGACGTAGCCGAGGTTAAAATCGGCCCTGAGATTGGAGGATTCGCTGGTCGTGTTGGGGATCATAAATGGTTTTAGTTGCTGAAAATTAGAATCCGACGCGCAGGTTGACCTGCCAAGATTGTTTTTCCTGGGGCGCGAGCAATCCACCTTGTCTCGCCTTAACCGCATCTGTCAGCGCGTCCGCCGCGCCGTTGGCGGGTTCGAGCGCAAGATGATGATAACCATTCCACCCGCCGCGGGTGAGCCATAGGCCCAGCGTGTTGTTGCGAGTCGTGTCCCATTCAAATTGAAGCTGGTCGCGGGCGGCAGTGTTCACCACGCTCGCCCGTCCTTCACGCAGCGGGCGGGCATAGGTTTTCACACAGGCCGGCTTGTCGGAGCTGAATTTCAGTCCGTCAATCCAGTTTGCTTCGGCGAGAAGATTTCGCACCTCCTGCGTCAGGTTCAATTGAATGTTGTCATGCACCGGCAGGAGCGGATGCATGGCCCAAAGAAATTCCTCCGGCTCGTTGCTAAGGTTTTCCAATCGGTAATCCAGACGGATTTCATTTGCGTGCAACTCGATGGTGCGTTCGAAATGGAACGGCGAAATTGCCAGCGTCACGGACGTTTTCATAACTCCGTGGTCGAAGGCTTCCAAATCAATCTCCCACGGCATGCTCCACACTTCGCCGTGATCTGGCAGTTTGCGTCCCTTCCAATCGCACGGTGCGATGGTCGGCAAACACTCGTCCCAGCCCGTCATAGTGCTGGTGGCAAAGTCGTCGCCGACGTGGTTGCGAAACAACTTCATTCCCGTCGGCGGATGCCACATCCACTCGTAGCCAGTAACGAGATTGCGCAGCGAAATGACTTTTGCTCCCAGCGCCGGCGCGAGCGCGAGTTCAACCGTCTCGTTCCGCAGGCCAAAAACTTCAAAGCCTTGTTCCGAGCGGCGGAAGGTTCTGGGCGTCTGGGTTGGGCTTAAAATCATCATCGTTTCAGGAAAGTTCCTTGCTCAAATCAGCTGCCAGCGCGTGGTTTGGATCGCGCTGAAGCACGGTGGTCAGAAGCTTCTTTGCCTGCGGTTTCCGGCCGAGGCCAAGCTGTGCTTGCCCTTGCAGAAATAAGGCGGTGGTTTCCTGCCTCCGTTGCAAATCGTCGTCGAACAGCAGCATCGTTGGCAGCGACGTGGCGAAGTAATCAATCTTGGCCTGCGTTTTCTGAAGCTTTTGTGCGTAAGCCAGCAAATCGCGGAAAAGCTTTTTGGCCTTTTCACCCTGGCCGAGTTTTTCCCACGCCAGCGCCGAATGATAGGTCATCTCGCTGAACGCGCGGACGCTCATCTCCTGGAAGTCGCCCTTGAACGTGGCGGCGGCAAGCCAATGTTCTTTGGCTTGCTTCGCTTTGCCATTGGCCGCGTGCGCACAACCGAGCCAGTAATGGATGTCGCTTTGATTCGCGAGCAGATGCTTTGCTTCGCCTAGGTTCTGCGGCGCTGTCAGCGCGGCGGCAAAGTGTTCGCACGCTTTTGCCGCTTCGCCGTTTGCCAGCGCCGTGCGACCCAGCGCCAGATGCGAGCGCACCCATTGCCCGAGCGGTCCGCCTTCGCCACCTTCCCACGGCTGGAAGTTGCGGGCGCTGACCAACGCCAACGCCTTTTCGTGCTGGCCGGTTTGGTTGTAGAGCGAGCAAATCTCCACGCTCAAGTCGTCGCGCTGCTGGACGAGATCAAGTCGCTGTTCCAGTTCGTGCAACCGCTTCGCGGGTTTTTCACCGAGGCGTTTCCAAAGTTGATCGCGTTCGTAGAGCAAGCGCGCGTCGTTCGGGTTGGCTTTGAGGGCACGGTCATAGGCGGCACGAGCCTTGGCGGGTTGGCTAAGGATGTTGAAGTAGCCGATGCCCAGGTTGCGCCAGACGATGGAAAACTTCGGATCAATTTTTGAGCTGCGTTCCCAAAGTTCAATCGCCTCGGTATGACGGCGACGGTCGTAGAACAGATTGCCTAGATAATACGGCGCGCGGGCGTCGCCGTGATTCACTGCCATGGCGGCTTCGAGAATGGCGATCTCCTCCAGTCGCGCTGGGAAGCAGTAGTCGGACGGTAAGGCTGCGGCGCGTTTAACATGCTTCAGCGCGGCTTTGTCATTGCCACGTTTGTGTTCCAGCCAGCCGAGTGTGTAATTGACCAGCGGCAGCGCACCCCAGCTTTGGTCGGGCAAATCGGCGCGCCCCACACTGGCGGAATGCAGCAATTGAATCGCCTCGGCAAAAAAACCTGCGCGAGCGAAATCGTGTGCGAGGTCGAGTTGCGTTTGCAAATCGCATTTCAATTCAACGCCGCGCAACTGCCTCGCCCACCAGTCGAGCGGGTCGAGCGCCAGCGTCTCGCGCAGCAACGTGTCAGCCTCGGCGGCGAGATTGAGTTTCCGCAGCACGATGGCCTTGAGATTACGAGCGCGGAGGTTGTCCGTGTCGAAACGGAGCGAGCGGTTCAGGTGGTCCAGCGCGATTGACCAGTCTTGGCGCGCGCAATCAATCTCAGCCAGTGCGTGATAGCCCGCCGCCATCCACGCCTGATTCCAACACGCTTTGTAGAGCGCAGCGTAGGCTTCGTCGTCGCGGCCCAGATGGCGCAGCGTCAGTCCAAGATGGTAATACGCTTCACCATCATAAGGGTTAGCGTTGCGGCGCGTAAGACGGGCAATGGCGGCGCGAAAATGTTTTACGGCGTCGGCAAATTCGCCGCGTTTGAGATGCCACAGGCCGAGCGCGTTGTTGCAGCGCGCATCGTGCGGGTCGCGGCGCAACGCTTCCCGCCAGTAGAGCGTGGCGCAGCGGGTGGCGTGGCGATACTGATCCAGATGCAGGCCAGTGATGAACAGTTCGTCGTTGCTGGCGATATTGGCGGGCGCGGGCGGTTCGGTGGCGGGCGGTGGGACTTCGCCCTTAGTGCGCGGCTTGGGTTGATAGCTGATGATTTCAATGCCGTCTTGATCCACGACGCGCAAATGCAAATCCGTTTCGGCCACGCCACGCGGGAGTTTGATTTCAGTCAGGAACGGAGTGTCGGGCGCAAGGTCGCGGGTGACGGAGAAAAGCTTTTTGCTTTTCGCAATGAGCACAATTGTTGCGTCGGAGAACCTGCGCGTCACGGAAATTCCAAGTTGGACGGGCGAGACGCCTGTCCAGCTGTTGACTCGCAGAGCTATCGCCGCGTCGAGGTTCGCGTGGTGTGCCGGGCCGATCTTCTGAATCGGATACCAATACTGACTCCAGGTTTTGGTTTCGCCGGGCTGAAGAAAGCTGAAGTCAGGCTGGTTGTCGGTATAAACGCCGGCCATGATTTCGATGTAGGGCGGAAATTCGCCGCGCGCATTGGCATCGGCGAGGTTGCGATCCCACGCGTAGCCGAACTCGTGATTGCCCCATGTCCATTGCTTTTTGCCGGGCGAGATGTGATGATTGGCGATATGAACAATGCCCGCCTGCGCCTTGTAATCGTAGCCGCCGAAGAAATCTTCCTGGCTGCCCATGCACATATATGAAGTGGGCACGGGGATGTTGGCGTAGAACGAGAGGTCGTTGGCCGCGTAGTTGACCGGCGCTTTGCCTCCACAATTGGGCGGGACGTATTGCCTTGGGACTTCGTTCTTCGGAACGCCTTTGCGCCCGCGCTCGCCGTAGTTCACGCCGTAGTAATGGCCTTGCGCCAGCGGGTATTCGCTCATCGAACGGCGCGCGTGGTCGGCCACGTAATAAACATCCGGCGGAAAAAAACTTTGATACGCCTCATGCACTTCCGTGGCGACGTTGGCCCACCAAAGAAACGTCTGTGTCAGCGGCGTGCGATTGTAGGCGCGGACTTTGAGTTCCACGTAGGCTTTGCCAGGATGCAGGCATACACCGTGCATGCCTTTCATGCGGCACATCGGATCGTGGTCACTGCACCAGACGGTCACCGAACCGTCGGCATGTTTCTCGATCTCGTGGTCAACCGGCAGAAACGTCGCGGGCCGATGATGCTGCGGCCAGTTGAATTCGATACCGCCGGAAATCCACGGCCCGGCAAGTCCCACGAGCGCGGGCTTGATGACGTGCTGGTTGTAGATGAGGTCGTAGCCGTTGGACTTGTCCACCATCCGGTGGATGCGTCCGCCAACCTCCGGCAGCACCAACACGCGGAGGAATTCGTTCTCAATCCAAATCGCCTTCCACTCCCGATCAACCGGCTTTTCCACAATGCGATCGGTGAACGGCAGCGGATAGACCTTGCCGCTGCTGCCTTGATAGACGCGCTTCTCCAGAAACATCGGATTCTTATCCGGCGCGGCGGACAGATAGGTCGGCAGAACAACCGTGGAAACCTCGATTCTGACTTTTGACCGTGGACGCATAAATTTTTTTGATTCCGCAGCTTTTTGGTGTGTTGGATTGTTAAAGTGGCTTTTAGGTAATTCTCTGTGAAGAATAAGCATTCGATGCACCATGCCGAAACTATCCAAACGGAGGGGTGAATTAAAATTCAAAACGATTAAACTGATCTATGCAAAAAGCGTTTTTGTTCTGTCCCGTCTGTGCCGGTGATACTACGCTTCGAATTAACAGATTTCCATGAAGCAGTGTGCGTTATTTTTTTTAGCGGCGTTTCTGCTGGGTGTGCCAACGGGGCGGGGCGCGGAATCACCGGTCTTGCCGACGCTAACTTCGGTGCGGCAGATCAACGAATTGAGCCAAGCCGAGGCTGCGCGCGGCTACCCAGTCCGGCTTCGCGGGGTGCTCACGTTTCATGATTGGGAACTCAGTTTTTTGCAGGATGCCACTGGTGCGATTTATTTCAGGAATGCCGATGCGAATTTGCACGCTGGGACTGAAATCGAGGTGGATGGTTTTACCGTGCAAGGTCGCACCCGGCCCATCGTGACCGGTCCGGGCATGAACGGCGGACAGGCGAGAATCCGCACCCTTGGTCCGGCGCAATGGCCGCAACCGCTGAAAGCGGCAGTCGCGTCGCTGGATGAAGATGCTTACGATGCACAGTGGGTCAGTGTCAGCGGGATGGTAACATCGGTGACCCGGTCGCATGACGGCGTGATGCTGGATCTTCTTTCGGATGGGGTGTCGGTGCAGGCGGCCATTCCGCGCTGGCCGCAAAACTGGGTGCTGCCGGGATATTTACGCGGGTTGCAAATTACCGTGCGTGGTGTTGTCTCACGCAAACCTGCCCCGTCCGAAGGCGTTGATGAAGCTGCCAAAACAGTTCTGTGCGTTCCATCCATGGAAATGGTCGAAGTTACACCGCAAAGCGTGAACGATTTGTTTCAGCGGCCGCAGTTGAGCTTCATTGATTTATTCCAATTCAGCACTTGGGAAAAACCGATGGTTAGGATTCATGGCCAGGTGCGGTTTGTCCGTCCTGGTTTGGGATTCTTTGTGCTCATGGAAGGCGGCGTTAATAAAGGCGGCATAGTGTGGGTGCAAACCAGTGCTACCGGAAAATTGGTCGCTGGCGATTGGGTGGATGCGGTTGGTTGGTTTGACATATTTGATGGACGCCAGTTAATCACGGATGCTTATTTCCGCGTAGAAAAGCCGGGCAAGCCTTCGCCGTATAGCTTCCTTAAAGCCTTCGCCGTGAAGGCAAATCCGGTGGCCAACCATGGCGTCCCCGTTATTGTCGAGGGCAAACTTGTCGAGCAGCAGAAAAGTTTGTCCGAGGAATCGCTGGTGCTGGAAGACCAGGGCGTAACTTTTCTCGCGCGACTGCAGCACGATGGTGCGACGCAATTGCCGGTTTTTGAACGCGGCATGAAACTGCGTTTGGCGGGCATGTGCGTGGCCAAGCGGATGCCGTTTCCGGAAAATCTGCCGGCGACCTTCGCGTTCCAACTCTGGCTGTCTTCGCCCGCCGATGTGAAAATCCTTCAGCGTCCACCCTGGTGGACCGTTGAGCGGATTTCCATTTTGTGCGCGGTCATTCTAGTTCTTGGTTTGCTGGCAATTGGCTGGGCGGCATTGCTTCGCCGGCAGGTCGCACGGCAATCCGCAGTAATCGGCAGCCAGATGGAAAAACAGGCAATTGCGCAGGAGCGCGCCCGCATAGCGCGCGAACTGCATGATTCATTGGGACAAGAACTGGTGGGCATTGCGTTGCAATTGGATTCGGCGGCGCTGCGATTGCATGAAACACCGCAACACGCTGAGCAGGCATTGAATATGGCGCGAATCATGATTCGCCACAGCCAGGCGGAAACCAAACGCTCGGTGGCGGATTTGCGGGCGGGCGAATTGGACATCGCCGATCTCCCGACCGCGCTGAATGAACTAGTGCAACCGCTGGTGGCGACGACTGCTTCGACGCAGTTGCATTTGGAAGTGGACGGTTCGCCCCGACAATTGCAGGGTGTTGTGGAACATCACCTGTTGCGCATCGGCCAGGAGGCGGTGGCCAATGCGATGCGCCACGGACACGCAAAAAACATCGCCGTGCGGATTTGCTACCGTGAAGCCGAGGTCGTGGTCGAGGTGAAAGATGATGGCTGCGGGTTCGACACCACGGAAGCGATGGCGGTCGCCTCAAGTCACTTTGGTCTGCTTGGCTTGCGCGAGCGAGCAAACAAGCTTCAGGGCCGTTTGAAAATTGACAGCAAAGTGGGAGCAGGCACGGTCGTTTCCGTGACCGTTCCCCTAAACAGCAATCCCGCGATATGAAAAAAACTGTCATCCGTTTGTTGGTCGTGGACGATCATTTTTTCGTTCGCATGGGTTTGACCGGTTCGCTCAACGCCGAGCAGGACATCCGTGTGGTGGCGGAGGCGGACAACGGAACGCAGGCGGTGAAGATGTTTCGCGAGCACAAGCCCGACGTGGTCATCATGGATGGCCGGTTGCCTGGCATGAGCGGCGTGGAAACGCTGACCGCGCTACGCCGGGAATTTCCGAATGCCCGCGTCCTGATGCTTTCGGTGGATGAGGGCGAGGAGGATGTTTATCGCGCGATGCAGGCGGGCGCGGCGGGCTACCTCCCCAAGTCTTCTCAGTTACAGGAATTGTTGCGGGCCATCCGGACTATCCACGCCGGGCACCAGTTTCTTCCGCCGGCGTTGGCCACTCGCCTGAAAGAGCGCGCTTCGGGTGCAACGCTGACCGAGCGCGAACGCGAGGTGTTGGAACTGGTCAGCAAAGGCTTGAGCAATCGTGAAGTTGGCAAAACTATTGGCTGTTCGGAAACCACGGCGAAGTGGCATTTGAAAAATATCATGCAAAAGCTGGAAGTCACCGACCGCACGGAAGCCACGCGCGTGGCGGTCGAACGCGGGATTCTTCACGTTGAATAGGAATAAGCCTGTTCCCCCTCCGTTCGGGTAGTTACCGTGTGCTGGCGCAGCGGGTAAATTGTTCTGGATGAACGGTCATTCAAAACAGGGCGCGCCGGTATGAGCGCCAGCCGCGCTTCAATAATTCGCCTGCTGGTGGTAGATGACCATTTTTTTGTCCGCATGGGATTGACCGGCTCGCTCAACGCCGAGCCGGACATCCGTGTGGTGGCGGAAGCGGACAATAGCGCACAAGCCCTCAAACTGTATCGCAAACATCGTCCCGATGTGGTGCTTTTGGATGGTCTGCTGCCCGGCTTGAGTGGTGAAAAGACTTTGGCCGCCCTGCGCGGGGAATTTCCAGACGCGCGAGTTTTGATGCTCTTGAATGATGATTGGGAGGAAGATGGTTTCCGGGCGATGCGCGCCGGCGCAGCGGGCCATCTGCACAAGACGGCGCAGTTGCCTGAATTGCTGCGGGCCATTCGCGCGGTTCACGCCGGCGAGCGTTATCATCCCGTCTTGATTGCGCCAGAAAATCGTAATGAGATTTTACTTGAACCTTGAATGCACGCTGACGCGAGGCGCTGATTGATAATCGCTCCCCTCCTTTCGGAGGGTTACTTGAAGGGCGCAAGTTGGGTAGATTTTCCCCTATAAATGTCCAAAGCAAATCCTTTCATCGTGAATGCTCATGCGTCATACCGGCACAAAGACCACCGTTCACGGTTCTTAACATTTGCAGTTTTTCTGGCAATCATTTTGGCATCCATCAATTTCGCCGTCGCCGGCAACAAGGGAAAGTTTCCCGTGGATTTTGATTCGCTTGCACCCACGCCGCCGATGGGCTGGAACAGTTGGGATTGTCTCGGACTTGATGCCAACGAGGCGCAGGTGAAGGCCGTGGCCGATTACATGGCGGCGCATCTGAAAAAATACGGCTGGCAGTATGTGGTGATTGATGCAGGCTGGTTTCATCCCAAGGAACTGACCACCGCGAAATCGCACACCATTGATCCACCGCAGAATCTGGACGAGTTTGGCCGGTTGATTCCCGATGCTGGAAAATATCCTTCATCCGCCAACGGCGTGGGTTTCAAGGCGCTCGCAGACTATGTGCATCGCAAGGGATTGAAGTTCGGCATCCACATCATGCGCGGTATTCCCTGGAATGCCGTTGCCAACAAAACACCCATCAAAGGCACAAGTTATTTTGCCCCGGACGTGGCCAATCTGAATGATGTCTGCAACTGGTCGCCCATCATGAAGGGCGTGGACATGAGCAAGCCCGGTGCGCAGGCATATTACGATTCCGTGTTCGAGCTTTACGCGGAGTGGGGCGTGGATTTCGTTAAGGTGGACGATATGCCGCTGCCGGCGCACGCGGCGGAAATCGAAGGCGTTCATCAGGCCATTCTCAATTCCAAAGCGCCGATCGTGTTCAGTCTGTCTTCCAACGTAACGCCGCTAAACCAGAAAAATTATCTGGCCCAAGCCGCCCACATGTGGCGCATCTCGAATGATTTTTGGGACGATTGGAAATGGCTTAAGCTGCAGTTCGACATCTGCCGCCAATGGGATTTCCCGCGCACGCCGGGCCGCTGGCCGGATGCCGACATGTTGCCGCTTGGCAAGCTGCGCAAAACCGGCGGCGATGCCTGGATTGCTTCGCAACTCGGTAGCACGATGGACAAAGTCACCGATGAATATTCCCGCTTCACCGACCCGGAGAAATACACGCTGATGACGCTGTGGTGTGTTTTCAAATCGCCGTTGATGCTCGGCGGTTATCTGCCTGAAAACGATTCCATCACCGACAAACTCATAACTAATGAAGAAGTCATTGCCGTAGATCAGCAAAGCGTGAACAACCACGAAGTCCGCAACCGCGACGGGATTGTCATCTGGATAGCGGACCAGCCGCGAACAAAGGCGAAGTATGTGGCAATTTTCAACCTCAACGACGGCCGCTCGGAAAATGTGAGTGTTCCGTGGAATGAAATCGGTGTGGCGGGAAAATTAAAAGTTCGCGACTTGTGGGCGAAAAAGAATTTGGGGAGATTTGACGGCGAATTCGCCGCCAAGGTTGAACCTCATGGCTGTGTCTTGGTGAAGGTCAGCGAGTAATAAATGAGAACCATGCCTTGCAATTTGTATAACGACAGGCCGATTCGCAGCGCGAAGCGGCCGATTGCTGTGGTGCGGTCGCTTTGTGTGGCTTTGATGTGCCTCGTGCGGTTTGGTGAAAATGTTTTTGCTGACGATTCACTGCTGGTTGTGAAGCCATCAGTGACCGACGAGCTTCTCGCAAATCCTGGCTTGGGCTGGGAGACGTTTCATCGCACCAGCAAAGCGGACAAAAATCTGCCAGCATGGATTCCTTCTACGGTTTGTTACTATCGCTGGAGTTGGCGCGACCTCGAATCGCAGCCGGACAAACTGAACACGGAGTTCGTGGACAAGGCGCTTAAAGAAGCACACGACACAGGCCAGAAATTGGCCTTTCGCATCAAGGGCTTTTCCCCCGACATCGGCCGATCCTACAATCCGGCCTGGCTCAAGGCCGCCGGCGGGCGCGAACTCTTGGTGGATTACAATGGCAGTGCGCCGGTTATTCCCATTCCCGATTTTGATGACCCAACCACGCTCAAGCTTCAGCTTGATTTGATAAAGCAACTCGGCGAGCGCTATGACGGTAATCCTGACTTGGATCATGTTGATCTCGGTTCGGTTGGTTGGTGGGGCGAATGGCACATGACGCGATCCAAGCTCGGCAAAATGCCCGCTCCGGAAAATTGCCAAAAATTGATCAACGCCTATCTGGCGGCGTTCAAAAAGACACCGCTGCTGATGCTCATTGGCGCGAAAGAATTCACCTCCTACGCCACCCAGCACGGCACGGGCTGGCGGGCGGATTCTCTGGGCGATTTAGGGACTTTCGATCCCAAGTGGAATCACATGCGCAACGCGTATCCAATTTCAATACCAGAAGCAAAGATCCAGGATGTGTGGAAGACCGCGCCGGTGGCCTTCGAACCGCCTGCCGAGGTTTCTGAATTTGTGGAAAAGAAATGGCCGTTGCGGTGGATTTTCAACTACGGCCTCGCGCTGCATGGCAGTTATTTCAACGGCAAGTCTGGAAAGCTGCCAAATGGCAAAAACTTCCAGGAGGAACTGACACGTTTCCTGCGGCGACTCGGATACCGGCTGGTCCTGAATGAACTCACGCATCCGGTGGAGGCCGAGGCTGGAGGCAAATTAAACATTTCAACCAAATGGCAAAACGTCGGTTCTGCACCGTGCTATCAGCCGTATCGCGTCGCGTATCGGCTGGCGAACACGAGCGGTTATCGCCAAGTAATTGTCAGTTCCACAACGGTGAACCACTGGCTGCCCGGCTCAATCGAATTGTTTGACGAGGATTTTTTCAAAATGCCGAAAGACCTGCCACCCGGGCCGGTGAATGAAGTTGTCGACAATATCAGCCTGCCTGCCGATTTGCCGCCGGGGGAATACACGTTGTCCGTTGCTGTGGTCGGTGCGACCACCGAAGAACCGGTGATCAAACTTGGGATTGCCGGGCGGAGTCAGGACGGTTGGTATGCGTTGAGCAAGTTGACGGTGATTCTTAACACCATTTTGAACCATCCCGCTTCGACTCAAACCAATAACGAACAGTCATCTGCCATGAAATGAAACAATCTGCTTCAACTTTCATTTTCAACAGATTATCCGTTGGCGTATTGGTGGCATGTCTCGTTTCGCAGGCCAGTCTAAAGGGGGCTGCTCTGGCTGAACTGGTGGATCCTCGGGTTGGCTGCGCCCCCAATCAGGGATCGACTGTCATCGGGCCGACATTGCCTCACGGCTCCATTCATCCCAGCCCCGATACGGTGGATGGTGGCCATGCTGGTTATCAGTCGGGGCAGCCAATTCGTGGGTTTAGTCAACTACACGCCAGCGGGACTGGTTGGGGACGGTATGGCAATTTATTGATTTCACCCCAGATTGGGCTGTCTTTGGCTACCGATGGACACGACTCGCCAGCCAGCGATGAAAAAGCGGAGGCATTTGCCTACCGTGTGCGCCTCACCCGTTATGCTGTCCTCACTGAAATTGCCCCGACCCGGCATGCCGCGATTTATCGATTTACTTTTCCCGCCAGTGATGACGCCAATCTAATGATTGACCTTGCACATCAAATTCCAGGTGAAATTGCGACGGTTATCAAGGATGGCAAAGTGTCGGGTAGTGTTATTACCTTGGACCCAAAACAGCGCAGTTTCAGCGGCTCCAGCCATTACGAAGGTGGATTTGGCCACGGTAGCTACACAGTTTATTTTTATGCCGAACTGGATACGACACCCAAAGCATTTGGCACATGGAAAAATCAGCGGGCTGTTCCGGATGCTGTCGCCGAGCGCTGGTCGAAGGTTGGTGACCGCATCGGTGGATGGTGGCGTTATGCCACCAAGGCTGATCAGGTCGTGCAGCTTAAAATTGGCGTTTCTTTCCGCAGTGTCGAACAGGCTCGGGAATATCTTCGCCAAGAAATCCCGGATTGGAACTTTGCCGCCGTTCGCACCGCCGCACGCCAGGCATGGGACAATGCGCTCGGAAGTATTGAGGTTGCAGGAGGAAGTGAAACACAGCGGATCCAATTCTATACCGCGTTGTATCATGCCCAGATTATGCCGCGCGACCGCACTGGTGAATTTGTTCGCTTCCCCGCTGACGCCCCAATGTGGGATGACCAATATGCCGTCTGGGATACTTGGCGCACGAAGTATCCGCTGATGCTGTGGATCCAGCCTGAAATGGTGCGTGGGGCCATTTCTTCGTTTGTTGATCGCCTACATGTTGACGGTCAAATTCGGGACACTTTTACTTCGGGCTGGGCCGGTAAAAATTGCGAACGCGACCAGGGCGGCAACGATGTGGATAACATCATTGCCGATGCATACGTCAAGGGTTTGCGTGGCGTGAATTGGGCCAAGGCTTATGAGCTTCTTAAATCCGACGCTGAACATGAGCGGCAAGGAAATTCTCTAGCTGGTGGAAATGACTATCGTCGACAAGGGTGGATTTCTGCCGGTATCATGTCGGTTTCTAGCACCCTGGAATACGCTTATAACGATTTTGTGACCGCCCAAGTTGCTCAAGGACTTGGCCATCAGGCTGATGCCAACCGCTATTTTACCCGTGCCCGCCAATGGCAACACCTTTTCAACCCAGCAGCAGAAAGTGAAGGTTACAAGGGGTTTATCATGCCCCGCACTCAGGAGGGTGTCTGGTGCACGAATTGTGACCCTAAAAAATATCCTGGCTCGTGGGGGATGTATTTCTACGAAGCAAGTAGTTGGACCTACTCTTACTTTGCACCACACCAAATCGAGCTGCTAGTGGAACTGATGGGCGGCAAGGAACGGTTTGCAGAAAGATTGGAATACGCACATAAAAAAAACCTCATCCAATTTGATAATGAGCCCGGCTTTCTTGCCCCCTTCCTGTTTCACTATGCCGGTCGACCTGATAAGTCCTCCGAGTGGATGCGCCGCTTCGTGCGAGAACACTACAGCCTGACCGGCTACCCTGGTGATGATGACAGTGGGGCGATGTCGTCATTCTACGTCTGGGCATCAATGGGAATATTTCCGAATGCCGGTCAGGATATTTACTTCCTCAACGGACCACTATTTGACCGGGTGGTTGTCGAGCGCCCTGAGGAAGGCCGTCTGGAGATAATCCGCACCGGCACTGGCGACTATGTCGCGAGTGTGACATTAAATGGCAAGCCGCTTGACCGTTCCTGGATCAGACACCGTGAAATCAAAGGTGATACTGTAATTGCCTTTGCCATGAGTGAATCGCCAAGCCGTTGGGGCACACAACAACCGCCACCCTCAGATGAAACGGTCGCGGCATCTGCGCCTTGATTAAAATAGAATATGGCCGCTCCTTTGAACAATCCAGCGACTAAGCCAAACCTTAGCAACGGTGCGAACTATCGCGGCTCGTTCGCCATCATGACCTCGCTGTTTTTTCTGTGGGGTTTCATGACCGTGTTCAATGACATCCTGATCCCGCGGTTTAAGGAGGCGTTCACGCTAACCTACTTCCAGGCCATGCTCGTGCAATTTGCGTTCTTCGGTGCTTACTTCGTCGGCTCGCTGATTTACTTCCTTATTTCTATCACCACCGGCGATCCGATTGCGAAGCTCGGTTACAAAAGTGGCGTCGTGATTGGATTGCTGATTTCCGCCACAGGCAGCGCGTTGTTCTGGCCCGCAGCCGTGGGCATGTCGTATCCGCTGTTTCTTCTGTCGCTATTTATCCTCGGTCTTGGCTTCGCTATGCTGCAAATTGCGGCCAATCCTTACGTCACCATTCTCGGGCCGGAGAAAACCGCGTCGTCACGGCTGAACCTCGCGCAAGGTTTCAATTCCATCGGCACGACCATCGGCCCGATCATCGGCGGATTTCTCATTTACCAATACTTCGCCAAGACTGGCGCGCATGGGGCGGACTCCGTCAAGCTGCCGTATCTCGCGTTCAGTATCGTGTTCGTGGTGCTGGCGGTGATTTTTTCCTTCATCCACCTGCCGCACACCGGCGAGGGCCAGATTGAGCGCGGCGCAGGCGCGTTGAAGTATCCGCACGTCATCCTCGGCGTCATCGCCATCTTCATGTATGTCGGCGGCGAAGTTTCCGTCGGCAGCGCCATCATCAATTTTCTCGGCCAACCGACCGTCGCGGGATTGACCGCCGTGGAAGCGAGCAAATACGTTTCACTTTACTGGGGCGGCTTGATGATCGGCCGTTTTATGGGCGCGGTTGAATTGAGCGAGATGAAGAAGGCAAACAAGCAAATCATGCTCATCGCCATTCCAATGCTGGCGTATCTGCTGTTGTGGACAGCCAAGAGCTGCCCGATGGATGCGCTGCAAAATCATTCCGTTGGTAGCATCTTTTCACTATGGGGCGAATCGTTTCGGGCAAACTGGGCGGTGTTCCAGCTCTACCTGCCGTTCATTGGCCTGTGCTGGGTGCTGTTCCAGTTTAGCAAGGGCTTGGCGGGCCGGACCCTGACCATTTTCTCACTCACGGTCGTTGCCTTGCTGCTCACCGCCATTCTCATCGGTGGCAAGCTGGCGATGTGGTGCGTGGTGGCGATTGGCTTGTTCACCTCAATTGGCTGGTCGAACACGTTTTCTCTGGCGCTGGAGGGCACGGGTGTTTTGAAGAGCCAAGTGTCTTCGCTGCTGGTGATGGCGATTTTGGGTGGGGCAATCTTGCCGCCGGTGCAGGGTTTCATCGCGGATGCCACCAAGAACTTGCAACTCTCCTTCATCGTGCCGTTAATGGCTTACGTTTACGTTGCGTTCTATGGCGCGATAGGACACCGGATTTGTCGCCCCCAATCTAACTTTCGCGAATGAAATTTATGAAGCATCCAATTGTTTTTTGCTTTTTAAGAATTGAACCTGCAAAGCATCAATGGTCGGATGGTTGCCCTAAGCGTATCTGTGGCCCAATGAAAATGCTTTTTAACACCATCCGATCGTCAGCTGTTTTGCTGGGATGCCTCGTGGGCCTCGGCCAAACGGTCATGGCAGAGGATAACGTTGTCGTGGTGAAGCCGCAGCCAACTGACGAACTGCTCGCCAACCCCGGCATGGGCTGGGAGACGTTCCACGGTCTCACCAGCAAGACGGATAAGACTCTACCGCGCTGGATTCCTTCCACGGTCATGTATATCCGCTGGGGTTGGATTGACCTCGAACCACACACCGGCCAGCTCAACACGAACCTGATTGACCAGACACTGAAGGAAGCGAACGACGCCGGGCAGAAGCTGGCGTTTCGCGTCAAAACCTGCTCGCCCAATTTAGATATGCCGAACGGCCCGAGCAAAACCGTTCGCTTCCATCCGGCCTGGCTCAAGGTCGCCGGCGGGCGGGAAATCTTGGTGGATTACAACGGCAGTGCCCCGGTGATTCCCATTCCTGATTTTGATGACCCCGCGACCTTGAAGTTACACCTCGACTTCATCAAGCGCTTGGGCGAGCGCTATGACGGTAATCCTGACTTGGATCATGTTGATCTCGGTTCGGTTGGCTGGTGGGGGGAGTGGCATCTCTCGCGCTCGAAGCTGGGCAAAATGCCGTCGTTGGAAAACCAAATGCAAGTGGTCAATGCCTATCTCGCAGCATTCAAGAAAACGCCGTTGATTATGCTTTTGAACGGAAAGGAATGCACGACCTATGCCACGCAGCACGGCGCGGGTTGGCGGATTGATTCACTCGGCGATCTCGGCACGTTTTCGCCGACCGAGAACCACATGCGCAACAAATATCCGGATTGGTTTGTGCAGACCAAGGTGCAGGACGTGTGGAAGACCGCGCCGGTGGCCTTCGAGCCGCCCGCTGAAGTTTCTGAATTTGTCGAGAAGAAGTGGCCGTTGCGTTGGATTTTCAACTACGGCCTCGCGCTGCATGGAAGTTATTTCAACGGCAAGTCTGGAAAGCTGCCAAATGACAAAAATTTTCGCGCTGAGTTGGAGCGATTTCTGCGTCGCCTCGGCTATCGGCTGGTTTTGGATGAGCTAACGCACCCCGCGCAGGCCAAAGCTGGAGACAAATTGGATCTCTCGATGAAATGGCAAAACATCGGCTGCGCGCCATGTTATCAGCCGTATCGTGTCGCCTATCGGCTGACCGACAAGCAGGGTTATCAAAAAGTCTTTGTCAGCCCTGTGACGGTGAATCACTGGCTGCCCAGCTCGATTGAATTGTTCACGCAAGAGTTCTTTGAAGAGCCGAAGGATCTGCCGCCCGGGCCGGTGAGCGAAATCACCGACAGCATCAACCTGCCAAGCGACCTGCCGCCGGGGGACTATATCTTGTCCGTCGGCGTGGTTGGCGCAAGCACGGAACAGCCGGTCGTGCGGCTTGGAATCAAAGGCCGCGCCAAGGACGGTTGGTATCCGTTGAGCAAAGTATCCGTCGTTCCGTAACTGCATAATTTGAAACGCGCCAATCAATACAATTCCATTCATTCAAAACTACCAATGAAAAAAATCGCACTTCTCATCACCTCCAGTTTGCTGCTCGCTTCACCATTGCGGGCAGAACTCAAAATGCCCGGCATCTTCGGTGATCACATGGTTCTCCAACAAAAGCAAGCCGATCCCATTTGGGGATGGGATACACCCGGCACGGAAGTCACCGTGTCTTTCGCCGGGCAATCCTTGTCCACGAAAGCCGGCAGCGACGGCAAATGGATGGTAAAGCTCGCACCCATGCCCGCCAACGCCACGCCGCAGACGCTCACCATTGTTGGCTCAACCAAGCGCGAGATCCGCGATGTGCTCGTCGGCGAAGTGTGGTTGTGCTCTGGTCAGTCGAACATGGGTTTCAAGCTCAATCAGAGCTACGACGGCGATTTGGAAGCCCTCACCGCCAATCTTCCGGACATCCGGCTCATCAACATGCCGCTTTTGGGCACACAGGAAATTCAGGACGATTTCAAAGGCTGGTGGCAGGCGTCCACGCCTGAAACCGCGCGCAATTTCAGTGCGATCGGCTTTTTGTTTGGCCGCCGCCTGCACGAGATTCTCCACGTGCCGGTGGGATTGATCAATAATGCGTGGGGCGGTTCGGCAGCGGAAGCGTGGGTGCGGCGTTCGGCGCTGGAAAACGATCCGCGCTTCAAGCAACTCATCGCCGACGCCGACAAGCGTGAGGCGGAACTGTTGCCCGACCAAGGCAAAGCAGAAATGGATCGGCTGCTGGCCCAGTGGCGGGCGGATTGCATCAAAGCCGGAACAACCAATCCGCCGTGGCAGCCGCAAAACTATCTAACCGGTAATCTTCGTCCAGGGAACATTTTTGCCGGTGTTCTCCATCCCATCATTGGCTTCGGCATCAAAGGTGTCATTTGGTATCAGGGGGAAGCCAATTCTGGACGCGGATATGAATACGCCAGTCTGTTTCCGTTACTGATCGAACAGTGGCGCAAGGAATGGAATCAGGGAGATTTTCCCTTTTATTGGGTGCAACTGGCCAATTTCGGCAAGCAGGCCACGAACCCCTGGAACAGTCCGTGGGCGGAACTCCGCGAGGCGCAGAGCAAGGCGTTGCAACTGACCAACACCGGCCAGGCCGTCATCATTGATCTCGGCGAGGGAAAGGACATTCACCCGCGCGACAAACATGATGTTGCCGCGCGCCTCGTGCGCTGGGCGTTGGTCAAGGATTACGGAATGAAACTGCCGTTCCGCAGTCCGGAGTTTCTGGGCCTGACAATCAACAGCAATAAGGCGACAGTGACCATTGATTGTTTCGGCAGCAAACTGCGGCCGTTTGGAGTTGAAGAAGCGAAGGGCTTTGCGGTTTGCGGCACGGACAAAGTCTGGCACTGGGCCACGGGAAAAATTGTTGGCGGGAACAAGGTTGAAGTGTGGAGTGACGCAGTTGCGTCGCCGGTGGCGGTGCGTTATGCTTGGAGTGATAATCCGGTGTGCAATCTCTATTCCGACGATGGTTTGCCGGTCACGCCTTTCCGCACGGATGACTTTGAGATGATTACCAAGCCAAAACCGGCGATACAGGCCACGGAAAACCAGAAATGAATAAAACACTCGCCACATTTGCGCTGGCGATGAGTTTGTGTGGTGTGACTAATGCCATCGCTCAGGTAGCAGCAGCGGCGGATTCTTTGGCCGGATTGACCAACTCGGGAAACCTGGCATTGCCCACGTTGACCACGGTGCGGCAGGTGAACGAATTAAGCCCGGAGGCGGCGGCGCGCGGCTATCCGGTGCGCCTTCAGGGGGTGCTCACTTTCCATGACTGGGATCTTAGTTTCTTTCAAGACGACACCGGGGCGATTTACCTAAACAATCTAGATCGTAGTCTGCATGCGGGCGCAGAAGTTGTGGTGGAAGGATTCACTTCGGCAGGCCAAAGTGGTTCGATGGTGATCGGACGTGACGGAGCGAAAGCGGCGATTCGCGCGGTTGGCCCAATTCAATGGCCGCAACCCAAAAAAGTGTCCGCAGCCTCGCTAGACGAGGATCGGTATGGTGGACAGTGGGTCAGCGTGAGCGGGAAGGTGACGAAGGTGGCGAGCGCGCATGACGGCATCATACTCGACTTGCTTTCAGATGGGGTGCTGGTGCAGGCGGCCATTCCGCGCTGGCCGCAAAACTGGGTGCTGCCGGGATATCTGCGCGATTTGCCGGTGACGGTGCGCGGTGCGGTATCGCGCAGGCAGTCACAGATGGATGGTATGGTCCAAAATGTCGGAACGGTTCTTTGCACGCCTTCCTTGGAAATGGTCGAGGTGTCACCGGAGGCATTGGACGATCTGTTCAAGCTGCCGCGCGAGAATTATCTCAAGCTTTTCCGCTTCACGACATGGGAGAATCCGGCGGTGCGAATTTACGGCCAGGTGCTGTTTATCCGGCCGGGGCTGGGTTTCTTTGTGCTCATGGAGGATAAAGCCATTATCTGGGTGCAAACGAGCCTCCCCGGAACGCTGATGCCGGGCGGTTTTGTTGACGTGGTTGGCCGGCTCGATACTTTTGATGGGCGGGCTTTGCTCACGGATGCTTATTTCCGCGCGGGAAAACCGGGAACACTTCCGCCACCGTGGAAGCAAACCGCCCGCGAAGTGAATGAATTTTCCCACGGAGGAACGATACGGGTCGAAGGTCGGCTGGTGGGTCAGCAAGCGAGCGTTTCCGAAGACTCGCTGGTTTTGGAAAATCAGGGGGTGACTTTCCTCGCGCGACTGTTCCATGTCGGAAATGTGCAATTGCCCAAGTTGCAACCCGGCACGCTGCTCCAACTGAGCGGCCTCTGCGTGATCAAACGCATGCCGCTGCCGGAAAACTTGCCACAGACCTTCGCCTTTCAACTCTGGCTGCCTTCGCCCGCCGATGTGCAAATCCTTCAACGTCCGCCGTGGTGGACGGTGGAACGCGTCTTTATTTTGTGTGGCGTCATCCTGCTTTTGGGTTTGCTGGCAGTTGGCTGGGCGGCATTGCTGCGTCGTCAAGTGGCGCGTCAATCCACTTTGATTGCCAGTCAACGGGAGCAGCACGCCGTGGCTGAGGAACGTTCCCGCATCGCGCGGGAATTTCATGACACCGTCCAGCAGCAGCTCGCGGGCATCAATCTCGAACTCGAAACCACCGAGTTAAATCTGGAACAGTCCCCGGCAGAGGCGCGCAAATCCGTCGGGCTTACCCGCCAGATGATCCGCCATAGCCTGGCCGAAACACGCCAGACGATTTGGGATTTGCGTTCCCCCGCGCTGGAGCGTGCTGGGCTTGTGGTGGCGCTCCAAAACCTTGTGTCCTCGTTGCAGCAATCCAGTTCGATGCAGCTCGGGCTGCAAGTAGCTGGCGCGCCGCGGCGTCTGTCCGGGACTTTGGAACATGGTTTGTTTCGAATTGCCCAAGAAGCCATGACGAATGCCATCAAACATAGCAAAGCTCGGCATTGCAATTTAACAATTGATTTTGCGGCGCGCAGCGTGCGCCTGCGAGTGCAGGATGACGGCTGCGGGTTCCAAGGAGGTTCTTTTTCGGGCGATGGAGAAATGCATTTTGGCCTGCTGGGAATGCGGGAGCGGGCAAATAAATTGGAGGGCGCATTTGACCTCCACAGCCAGCCTGGGCAGGGCACCAAGATCGAAGTCACCGTTGAAATTGCATGAAATCATCTTCCAAAATCCGCGTCTTGCTCGTGGACGACCACTTCTTCGTCCGGCTCGGATTGGCTCGCGCGCTGAACCGCGAGCCGGATTTCAAAGTGGTGGGCGAGGCGGGCAACGGCACAGAGGCGATTGAGGCATTCCGGCGGGTCAAGCCTGACCTTGTGCTCATGGATTATCACATGCCTGGTCGCGACGGGGTGGCTGTGACCCGGGCTCTGCTCAGGGAATTCTCGGCGGCCCGCGTGCTGATGCTGTCCATTGATGAGAAGGAAGAGGATGTTCACCGCGCCCTCGCGGCGGGGGTCGCCGGCTACCTGCCCAAGGCGACACAACGCGAGGAGTTGTTGCGCGCCATGCGCACGGTGCATGCCGGCGAGCGTTTCCTGCCGCCGACGTTGGCGGCGCTCCTGACGGCGCGCGTGCCCGCCAACGAGTTGACGCCGCGCGAACTGGAGGTGCTGGAGTTGGTGAGCAAAGGGTTGAGCACCCATGAGATTGCTCATGTCCTCGGGTGCGCGAAAACCACGGTGAAATGGCATTTTAAAAACATCATGCAAAAGCTCGAAGTGAGCGGTCGCACCGAAGCCACGCGCGCGGCGTTGGAGCGTGGTATCTTACATGTCGAATAGGGGCGAAGAGCTTTACCCCTCCTTTGGTAGGGGTGTGCTTCGGGCGGGGTGGGTTTAGAGTTTCTCGAAATCACATGAGCAGCACGAAGTTTATGAGCCGGCACAAAGTTGAAAATCGAAAAGCTTTTACCCTGATCGAGTTGTTGGTCGTCATCGCCATCATCGCCATTCTCGCCGCCATGCTGTTGCCGGCTCTGGCCTCCGCCAAGCGAAAAGCAACCATGGTTGGGTGTCAGTCCAATTTTCGTCAGACCCATCTAGCCCTGACGATGTATCTCAACGACAACGCCGACATGCTGCCGCCTGGAAAGAATTTGCAAGGTTTATGGAATATCCAGCAATGGAGTTACCATGCGTGGTGGTGGAACGAACTGGTCAATTTCATGACCCCCTATCTGGGCTATCCCGCTCCCGACCTCACCTGGCGCCCGGCCAAAGTGATGTTGTGCCCGGGTTTTGAGCGGAACGTTTCCAGTGGAAATCTGACCAATTGCTATACTTATTTGATTTACGGGAATTACAATGATCACACAAACGTCATCAGCTTTTTGCCTTTTGGTGACCCCAATGCCACGACCGGCTCTCACAAGATAACCGAGGTGCAGGCGCAGGCATCTGCCTCGGAGGTTTGGTATATCACGGATTCTGATGCTTTGGCTTGGCCGGCTGCCTGGCAGAACGGGATGCCAACGCCAGCCCAGCCGGTTCACGGTAGCGTGCGCAACGCGGCTTATTTTGACGGCCATGTGTCAACTATCAAAGTGAACCCAAAAGGCGGCTTTTTAGCTCCGTAAACGCAAATTGATTACACACTCCAGATACATATTTCACAATTTCCAATTCCACGCAACATACAACAATATAGCAAATACTCATTAAAAACATAACTATGAAAATGAATACATATAAAAAAAGTCCTAATGGCTGGCTCTCTTTAGCCCTGATGGGATTGACAGCCTTCGTAGTCAACAACGGCCAAGCCGCTGGTCTTGACTTAGGAACGTTTGACACAACTGCCGAGGTTAATGCTGTAGGCGGTGGTTACCAGCCACATATAAGCTGGGGCATGATGAATCCCACTGTCAGTGGGACACTATATTCAATAAACACGCTTGCTTGGGATTCAACCCAAGATAATACGGGCAACGGCGGTGGCTCCTGCTATGTCGCCGTAAACTTTGCGAATGGTGACCCTTACGGTGACGCCGTAAAGTTCTATGGGGTTGTTCAAGGAACTCCGTATTACGATAGCACTCCGTGCGCGGTCACGAATTTCATCGCGACCAACTATGTCAGCCTGGATTTCGACGTTAAGTGGGATACTGTGAATTCCACCCTGTCAATCCACGACTTCGATTATCCGCCAAACGGTGGTAGTTCCGGTCTGCAAATCAACCTGATAACGACCAACTACCGTAATAATTACACTTGGTATCAACTGGGACCAATGGTTGCTCTTCCCTACGGGGCCTCAAACGGTTGGGTGCATGTCAGCATGCCTATCACAAACAACGCTGCGGTCATTTCCACCCCGGCACAAGGCATTGGTTTCTACAAGTATAATACAGCCGCAACCATTGCTGCTGGCGGCACCGGGGATTTCTGGATTGACAACGTTACCCTCAAGACCGCTGCACCACCTCCTCCTACGCTCGGAATCACAACTTATAGCAATCAACCGGTAGTCATTTATCCCACGGTAACCGGCTATAGTTATGTGCTGCAAACGACGACAAATCTGAACTCAACAAATTGGACAACGGTAAGTAATGGCATTCCATTCACTGGAATAGCCGATACCAACCGTTATGGCGGAAATGCATTTTACCGCTTAAGTAGCCAATAAAGCCCTGTTCAATAATTGGACTCGTATTCATGCGGCTTGGGCCGGGGCGGGGTTGCGTATTGCCACCCCGCCTTCTGTTTGCAGGGGGCGCCTATCCTACCGTCTCTCTAATTGTCACAAGAAATATAAATTGACTCCCCCTCCATTCAGAGGGTTGTCAGTCCGTCAAAATGGAGGCAAATTGTAAATATTTGAATACCTTGATTGCAAGAATCAGGCGAAGGGCGGAGGACTTGACGGCGCTTTTCTCGCCCGTCAGGTTGGCTTTCGCATGCATGGCGCTGGTCGTTCCAATTTGGTCGCAGGCGGCGGCGGTTTATTATGTTTCACCCAGCGGCAGCGACGCCAACGCGGGAACAAATCCGTCTGCTCCGTGGAAAACCGTCGGCAAGGCCGTCACCAATCTCGTCGCTGGCCAGACGGCATATCTGCGCGCAGGGACCTACAGTGAAAAAAAACTGTTGTTTCAGCATTCCGGCTCTGCTGGCAACTTTGTAACACTTGCCGCCTATCCGGGTGAGCAGCCAATTATGGATGCCGGTGGAGCCACTTCTGGCGGGATCATTGATTTGAACGCGCAAAGTTATGTTCAAATCACTGGCATTCAATTTCAAAACGGGTTTCAAGGTATCATTAATGGTGTTAACAGCAGCAATCCGTCTATGTTGAGCAGCCATGTGCTGGTCCAAAGCAACCAGTTTTACAATTTGGCGAGCGTCGCGATTCTTCTGGATTACATCTCCTCTTCGGCGGTCCTTGGAAACCTCGCCAGTAATACCGTCAGCAGCAGCTATGGGGAATGTATTTCCATAGCCTTCAGCGAATATGTGGACATCGCTTACAACGTCGTGGAGAACAGCACGACCAGCACTGCGGGCGGTGAGGGTTTGGGCATCCGGGGCAAGCACCTGCGAATCTATGGCAATGTCATCCACGACCTGAATCCAACCCAGCGCCCCGGCATCTACATGGATGCCTACGGAAGCATTAACAATGATATTCAGGCCTTCAACAACATTGTTTACAACTGCCATGAGGGCGTCATCGTGTCGTCCGAACTGGGCAATCGCGCGGATAATATGTGGGTCTATAACAACCTGGTTTATAACTGCTACGGTTACAACATGGGAGTCATGAACTGGGATTCCGGAACCTATCTGTTATACAATGCCACGTTCGAAAACAACACGGTGGCTCAATCCGTGATGACCAACAATTCGTCATTCTATCCGCAAGGCCTGGATCTTTATGCGCCGCAGGGGACGAACATTATCATTCGGAACAACATATTCTACAACTATCCCAGTGGCAATCTTATCACGCTTGGCGGCGGCACGCCTGCCAGTCAAGTGTTCAAGTATAACAACCTTTCCAGCAACGGCACCGCATCCACGCTTGGCAATAATTCCGTGTTTGCCGACCCGAAATTTGCCAACGCCTCATCAAACAACTACCAGCTTCAAAGCTCTTCGGCGGCGATTAATGCTGGCGCTTCCAACAGTCTTGTTTTCGATTTGAATTTCTTAAACCGGCCCGTGGGCAATAAACCCGATATTGGCGCTTACGAATATGGAGCTTCGAATGCTGTCGCTGTTCCGGCCTTGACTAAGCCTTTCTTTATCTCGTTCACAAACACAGTCAGTCAGTCTAGCAATGACGGTTATGAGTCGAACGGCGTGGTGAACCTGACCAGCACCGGCGGCATAATCAGCTATACCAATAGCACCTCTTACACAAATCAGACCATTGCCGCCGTTCGCTTTACCGGAGTCAGTATTCCCCAGGGCGCACAAATTATCAATGCGTGGATTACTTTTAAACTAAACCAATTCAGAGCTGAACCCAGTATTGGTCTGTCAAGCCCAATTACTATTCAGGTTAACGCCGAGAACAGCGGTAATTCGCAACCGCTGGCCACGAGCGCCTATAATATATCCTCAAGAAACACAACATTTAACACGGCTTATTGGTTGCCAAATTGGGGCAATGCCGGCGACTTAAAGGTGACACCGTCTCTGGATAATCTCATCACCGAAGTCATCGCCCGCCCAGATTGGACGAACGGCAACCCGATGACATTCCTATTCAAGTATAATAACACCAACTCTTTAGCTTTTGATTCTTATGACAGTGGCGCAGGCAATGCGCCGCAGCTTTACGTTGAGCTGATCAAGCCCAATTCGACGATTACTCTGGCCAGCGGCACAAACTTCATTTACGACGGAACCGCAAAAACACCGAACTTTAGCTTCACTGGTTCATCTGGGGCGCAAACTTACAGTTACAGCGGCAGCGGCTATGGCCCGAGCGCCAATGCGCCAACCAACTCTGGAAACTACATTGTTGCGGCCATGTTGGCTGCCGATGCAAACTTCAACGGCGCGACCAACAGCCAATCATTCACAATCAATCCCGCCACGGCGACGGTGACTTTGGGGAATCTGAATCAAACTTACGACGGCACCGCCAAGAGCGTGACCAACACGACTTCACCGCCTGGTCTGCCGGTGAACTTGAGCTATGCCGGTTCGCTGAATCCACCAACCAATGCGGGCAGTTATCAAGTTATTGGAACTGTGGCTAATAATAATTATGTCGGCAGCGTGACCAACAGTCTGGTGATCAGCCCGGCAGTGCTGACGATTATTGCCAACAATGACACCAAGGTCTATGGCCAGACGAAAACATATGGCGCTGGTTCAACCAATTTCAACAGCACCGGTCTTGCGCCGAGCCAGACAATCGGCAGCGTGACCATCACAGCGAGCGGCGGCACGACGGCCAATTCATCCGTCGGCAGCTACAACCTGGCACCCAGCGCAGCGACCGGCGGCACTTTCAATCCGACAAACTACAACCAATTTTACAGCAACGGAACATTGACGGTTACCGCAGCACCCAAGCCGCTCGCACAAAACATCAGTTTTAGCAATGGCGCCGTATCCGTCACCTTCTCCGGTATTTCCGGGGTGACATATGTCAGTCAATTCACCACAAACTTGACGGGTTCGTGGACGCCTTTCAGCACCAACACCGCTCCGGTTGGCGGTGTATGGCTGATTGCCGACCCGACAATCAACAGTGGTCAGAAGTTCTATCGCACCACGATTCCTTGAGTCGCCAAAAGCTTTTTCCCTCACCGGATTTAAACACTGCAAAGCGACAACGTAAAATGCCCATCAAATATCTATTTGAGCTTGCAAGCAGAAATATTATTCCACGCAAAACCAGTCTGTTACTTGCCCTACTTAGCCTATTTGGCTTGATTAATTCTTGCTTTTCCACTCCCTCGGTTCAACCCGTGGTAGTCATGGTGGCAGACAAAAGTCAGGACGCAGATCTCTCGCCTTATTTTTTGGGTTTGAGCTACGAATCATCTATGCTTCTCCCCAAGGATGGTCGCTACTATTTCGATGCTCACGACACCGCGCTGGTGAACACTTTCAAAACGCTCGGCATTAAGCATCTTCGAGTTGGCGCGAATGCGGTGGACGACCCGCGCATCCCGGTTCCGCAGGAAGGAGACATTGATATGCTCTTTACCTTTGCCCGGGCTGCAGGCTTGAAGGTTATTTATTCATTCCGTTTGAAAAATGGCGATCCTGCTAATTCGGCAAGACTCGCCCGTTACATCACAGATCATTATGCCGATGGGCTGGATTGTTTCGCCATAGGCAATGAGCCGCAATTCTACTCCAAATCCTACGACGAATATTTTGCCCAATGGAAACCTCACTATGACGCCATCCTGAAGGCTGTGCCTGATGCGAAGTTCGATGGTCCCAGCGCCAATGGCTATTACGCCCGTAATCTGGCCAGGGACTTGTTTGCTGATGGCCATCTGGCGATGGCCAGCGATCACAATTACTTTCTCGGTTCAGGCCGGGCAGGAGAAAAGAATCCGCCGGCGACCCGCGCGCGCTTTCTCTTAAATGACATTCATGGCTATTACCAGACTGTCTATCGGCAACTTGGCGCGGTGCTGGCGAGCAATGGCATTCCCTATCGAATGGATGAATTGAACAGTTGCTACTGGGGCGGAGCCAAAGATGCAAGCGACACTTACGCTGCGACCTTGTGGGCGCTGGATTGCACGCACTGGTGGGCGGCACACCATCTGTTGGGCATGAACTATCATACGGGCGAATCGGTCGGGCGTGATGAAACCTTTGGGGCCGCGAACTACGCCGCGTTTGTGCATCAGGCAAATGGCCGTGGATTTGACATCCGCCCTCAAGGCTACGCTTATCTGACTTTCAGCCGGGGAGCGCGGGGAAAGCCACTCGAAGTGAAGGTGCAAGCCGCCTCCGGCTTTAATTTTAACGCCTACGCATATCGAGAACGCGACGGTCCTATCTATCTGACTCTGATCAATAAAAGCTTTGATGATAGCGCCCAACCGGCATTTGTATCTCTCCAATTGCCACAAGATAAAAGTTCGGGAGACTGGCAGCGGTTGGATCTGGTGCAGGAACATAACGATGTTGCAGCCAAAATCGGCATATCGTTGGGTGGTGCTTTCATTAGCCCGCCGGGAAATTGGAAGGGCAAATGGAAAAAGGTCAATGTCGGTGACCGCAGCAACCCCACGGTTCGGGTGGAACCGGCCTCGGCAACGATTCTGCGGTTTACTGCGAAATGATCCGCTGGAGCCTGGCCGTTGAAAACTACCGCAACGCAGCTTTTTCTTTTTCGTATTGTAAATATAGGTGAACCTAACGACCTGGTAGGCGTCGTGGGTTTTGCGGGAATTGGTTTGCGCAGCGTTGAAAACTGAAGCACGCAGGACTAGAGGCGGATGTCTCCGGAATATTGCAACCCCTTTAGAAATGAGACTGCTTGTGTGATTTTACCGCGCGACGCACGGCCAATGCCATAACTGCGACCAAAAGTCCGGCAAGGAACGCAGCCAAAATCTAATTTGTTACGCTCCGCTCTTAGTCTTGGTAAATGTGAAGAAAGCGCCGACGGCTGCACCCAAGGCAATACCAATGGCAATACCTTGCGCGAGGTCTTGCCTGACTGCGCCGACGCCTGCACCGATAGCTAGGCCAAAGCTCATGCCGATCCACAACCCCGTTCCTTTGCGACAGGTTTTTGTTGTTTGTCGCGCTTGCATAATTGTGTGCGTGGTTTTGCTACCGTAGAAAGCTACCACCGACTCGCGACGTGAACCGCGTAACGGACAGCGCCAACGGCGGTCGGCGACATGATAGTCGGCGTCATTACGGGCGACCTGTCAAAAGACCGCCAACGAAAAAGCTGAACCCCAAGACGCACTCACAGTGCGGACAGGAATACATTACTTCCTTCTTCACGCTTCCAACCGTCTCCTTGCGGATAGGTAGCGCATCTGCTGAACTTGCTGTCTTGTCACTCAAACTCACCGGTTTCTTACAGTGCGGGCATTTTGTCATTGTTTGTATTTTAGAGAAACAATTCTGATCAACGGTAGCCGCATTACCTTTTCACTGATAATAAGCGCCCCCGCTCGTTGGCGCCAAGACTTTACGGGAGCCAGTGTGACCGTCCAGATACAGATAATTTCGCACACTGCCGTGAAGTGGAGAGGGGGGAAGTTGGTTATACCAGCCTGGCAGGTAAGCCGGATTGCATTGTTTCTGATCAGCATCATCCAGCGCCCATATATCCGTTAGGGGCTTCGCGGCGGAAACATCTGTAATCTTATGGGAGGGCCACATTCTTGAGGAATCACCGTAACCGAAAATGGGAGTGTTGGGAGACAAGACCAATGGCGTAACGCCAGGCCCAAGATTTAATGAACCACCCAGACCGTCGGAACCATCAATATAGGGCACGGCATATAAAATGTTTGAAGACCATGTGCTGGCGGTGTTGGGATCGGCCTTTACGAAACTTGAAAAGCCCGGACAAACGAAGCCCTTGCAATATCGCAGCGTGGCATCTGGAGCCGACATGCCCATGTAACTGGCCAGATAATAAATCAAATATGAGTTGTAATTCCCGGGCGGCGAGCCGGCTGGCACAGCTTGGTATGCCGCTTTCTGTCCGCTGAGGAGTCCGAATTCATTGCCGAACACGTCCTTGGTATCGCAAAACTTGTCGTTGTTGTCGCCCAAATACATATTCAGTGCGAGGCTGGTCTGATGAAAATTGGAATTGCAGCCAATCATGAGCGCCTTCTTCTTGGCGCTGGCCAGCGCTGGCAGCAGCATCGCGGCCAGAATGGCGATGATGGCGATGACGACGAGGAGTTCAATCAGCGTGAACGCATTCCGTCCAACTGAATGTTTGCGGCCCAGATTCGTTTTCATTTTCATAGTCATTTATTTTTGCGCGTTCGCGGTGAATGATTTGAAATATACGCTGTCGCCTTCCTTTTTGTAACTACCCGAACGGAGGGGGACACTGGATTTGGATAGAGACTAAACAAGTGGTTCGTCCCCGAATAAGCGGAATCAGAATCCGATATATCGTGAAAGGCTTCTAATGTATTATACGATGTCTATTAGGCGTGGCAGTGCTTGTCAACGCATGTTCATTTTCACGCGTCCCCAGTCGGGCGTTTCAGGAACCTGCCAAGGGATTGGGAAGAGTGCTTAAATTCATGGAATTCTCGCAGCTCATATTGCCGTTTCAAATGTGCTTCCCCGCATTTTTTCGCCCCCTCCGTTCGGGTAGTTATGGCAAAGGCGAGTTTGGTGTAAAGTTTTACCATTCCTTGACCCATGCTTTTAAAAACAACCAATAAAACCAACCGCAAATCCATGAAGACAAATTCAAATCAAAGTATGATGCCCTTCGCGTCAAAGTCCACCAAAGCCCCTCGCACCGCTTTCTCGTCGTGCATGGCACTGACCATACTATGCCTCGCCTTGGTATCCGTGCCGACAGCGTTTGGCCAGGCAAATCTAAATTGGACCTCAGCTTCCGGCAACATCACTGACGGTGCGGGCACGTGGAACCAAGGTTCGGCCTCCCTGCCCAGTGGAGCACCGTGGTATAACGGCAGCACTTACGGCAATACGATGAACAGTGGTGACAATGTCACCTTTGGCGGCGGAACAGCCGGAGCCACATCAGGAAACATAACGGTTATTAACGGCACCACACTTTCACCAACTCAAATTATTTCTCTCACGCCCAATGGAACAGGCACCTACTATATTGGGACGAACGGATTCAACTCTGGTGGCACGGGAAGCAGTGCCGGGAATCCCGTCAATATGCCGACCGGCGGAACAATCACCAACTGGAGTTCCACCGGCATCGCGTTCGGCTGTCCGGTGAATGGATCATTTAATGTCGGCGCGGGAGCGAACGGGTTTAATTCCAAGGTCATTTTCAATGGTGATGGCAACCAGATTGGCACGAACATCATCAATGTATTGGCGGGCACTATGCAGTGCGGATACAACTCAGGGCAGCGGGGCAGCTTGGGGGCGGCGCAGATTGTTCTTAATAACAATGCGGGCTTAATTTGGCGGCGCAGCAGTCTTGCCGGTGGATTTATTGTTTCCAACGCTGTATCCGGTTCCGGCAGTGTCCAATACCAACTGAACGGCGGGTTGTTCATCGTTCAATCAAATCAAACCTACAGCGGTGCCACGTGGGTGCTGCCAACGGCCAGCACTGCTCCCTATGCCACCCTGCGGCTTGGTGCCAGCAATGTTCTTCCCACCAACACCGACTTGCAGTTGAATCAGGTGTTCAGAACTGGTGGCAACACGAACGTCGTCACCTTCGACATGAACGGATTCAATCAGACGGTCGGTTCCATTGCAACTGACACGAATTGCACGCAGACGCCCGGTTCCGCCATCATTACGGGTGGTTCGACCTGCACCTTGACGCTCGGTGGTGCCAGCCGGACGAAATTCTTCAACGGCCAGATCACCGGCGGTTTGAACCTCACGCTGAATGGCAGTGGCAGTAAATTGACTTTGACCAACGCCAGCACCTACACCGGCAACACGACCATCAACGCCGGGACACTCGCCTTGGGACCAAACGCCTCAATCAATAATTCCGCGCAAATTACCATCGGGGCCGGTGCAACGTTAGATGTCTCACTCATTCCCTCGTTTGCTTTGAGCAGCAGCACCACCTTCAGCGCGGGCGGCACGACCAACGCGGCCACGCTTAAAGGAGCTTCCGGCAGCACCGTCAGCCTCGGCTCGCAGCCCATCATCCTCAACTATGATGGGACGGGGACGAATGCGGCTTTGACCGTTTCGCAAGGGCAGTTGGTTTTGAATGGCAATCTGTTCACCGTCAATGGACCGGCTTTGGCGCCCGGTGACTATGTCGTCATCACCAACATTGGCAATACTATTTCCAGCTCCGGTTCCTTCTCTGCCAATGGCAGCGCCCTGTATGGCACGCTGGGTTCAATTGTGGTCAGTGGCGGTGCGGTGAAACTTCATGTCGTGACGGCAAACGTGAGTCTGGCCAACTCTTCGGTCACGGCGTCACCCAACAATTTGCCAGCCGACAACTCTTCTAGTTCAACCGTCACAGTCATAATCAAAGACCCGAGCAATGTTCCGATTGTTGGTCTGGGCGTAAATTGGTCCGTGAGTGGTTCGGATAACACGGTCTCTCCCGCTGCATCCGGCGTCACTGACGGCAGCGGCCAGGTGACCTTCACTGTCAAATCCGCCAAGGCTGAAACCAAACTGGTAACGGTCACAGTGGGGGCCAACACCATCACCAACTCACTGGCCATCACCTTTACGGCTCCGGGTTCGGGCAATTCATTTACTTGGGATCCGGCTCACACGCCAGGCACCGGTTCCAACGGCAGCGGCACTTGGGACACCAACTCGGCGAACTGGGCCAATGGCGGCGGGGATTTTGCCTGGCCCAACAATGGCAATGACACCGCGAACTTTGGCCTCAGCGCGGCCTTACCCTCGTCTTACATCGTCACTTTGGGTTCGCCTGTCACCGTGGGCAACATCAATTTCCTATACAACAATTCTCAGGAATACGACTTTGAAGGCACCAACACCCTCACTTTTGCCGGGACACCCACCATCACCACCTACGGTGGATTCACCCGGTTCAATTGTCCTTTGGCCGGCACTGGATTTAACGCCAATCTGCAGCTGGCCAACAGCACGTTGCGGATTCAGAATGACAACACCAATTACACCGGCAATGTGACGCTCAACGGTCAGGGCACGTTGCAGTTTGGCTATAATGGCACATCCGGCAATTTGGGCTCCGGAACGATTACGCTGAACGACTCTGTGTCTGTGGTTGTTCGTCGTGGTGGCGGGAGCATGGTGTGGAGCAATCTGGTCACCGGCAGCACGTCTGGTGGCAAGGTGGGCTTCCAATTGAACGGCGGTGTCGTGGTCACATTGGCCCAAGCCAACACCTATACAGCCCCGACTTATCAGCAGCCCACCGGCACGGGTAACAACAGCGGAACCCTTCAATTAGGAATCAATAACGCGCTTCCCACCAGCACGGACTTCACCATGGATAACAGTGATCCCCTTGCTACCAGTGGCAGCCCCGGTTCCGTCCAGACTTTTGACTTGGCCGGTTTCAACCAGACGCTGAATTCTTTGGCGACGGATGCGTATGCCGCGCCCACAAACACCATCATCACCAACTCCACTTCCACAGTGAGCACGCTAACTTTGAATGGCTCTGGAGTTTCGACCACCTTTGGAGGCAAGATGGTGGGCAAGGTCAACCTCACATTGGCAGGCAGCAGCAGCACGCTGACCATCCAGCAGACCAACAGCCTTTCGGCTCTGTCCATCGTCACCATCACCAACGGTGCCGTCTTGGATCTGGCCTTTACCGGAACGAACCAGATTGCTGGTTTGGTTATCAATGGCGTGAGCAAGACTCCCGGCGTTTACAGTGCCGCCACGGATTCTCCCTCGCTCGTTGACACGGGCTACTTGCTGGTGGTGCCGGTGGCAACCATCAATCCCAATCCGCCGGTGCTGCAAGTTTCCTTTGGCAGTGGAAATATGAGTCTGGGTTGGCCGACTAACCTAGGTTGGATTCTCCAATCTAACAGCGTAAGTCTGACTACCACCAGCGCGTGGCACAATTACCCGGCGGACGGCTCGGTTACAGTCACCAATGTGAGCATCACTGTTGATCCCACCAAGACCAACGTGTTCTACCGCATGTTGAAGCCGTAAAACCTGTTTGGTGCTTATTGCTCACCCGCACCTTTCCCCTCCGTTGGGAGGGGTGCGGGTCGAGAGGGCATGGTGCAATCTGTTGGTGCATCCCATAAACATGATTAAAAACCAGTGATTATCAACATCGCGTTTCCGCACCAACCGATTCTATGAAAAAGCCGACAACAAAATCCTCCAACCTTTACACCACCACTGTCGTTTCGAGAATTACTTTGAGCTTGCTATGCTTGGTCGCCTCCATGTCTTACTCGGGGGCAGCCAACCTTGATTTGGGCACGTTTGACACAACTACCGAGATTAATGCCGCCGGCGGAGGATTTCAGAACCACATAAGCTGGGGTAAAATGACTCAGTCCGATGCGTTTGACACCAATGTCTGGGATTCGGCCCAGGATAACACGGGGAACGGGGGTGGCTCCTGCAAAATCACTGTGAACTTTGCGAATGGTAATGGTTATGGAGACGCCTTGAGGCTTTACGGGGTTGTTCAAGGAACTCCGTATTACGATAGTTTGCCGAGTGCCTTGACGAATTTTATCGCGACCAACTATGTCAGCGTGGATTTTGACGTTAAATGGGATACCAATAACTCAACGACGTCGCTCCAATACTTCAACTCTCCTTCCGGCGGCGGGAGTTCCGGCATCCAAATCAATCTCATAACGACCAACTACCGTAATAGTTATACCTGGTATCAGCTTGGCCCATACGTGGTGTTACCCAATGCGGCTTCAAACGGTTGGGCGCATGTCAGCATGCCCATCACGAATACGGCGGCGGTCATTTCGACGCCGGCCCAAGGGATTAGTTTTTACAAGTATATTTCGCCCACAACAATCGCTGCAGGCGGCATCGCAAATTTCTGGATTGACAATGTCACTTTCAAAGCCACAGCGGCGGGGGCGTCCACCGGCTTCAATCAAGTAAATGCGGGGCCATGGGACTACAACACCACAGCAAACTGGGCTGGTGGCACCATCAATGGCATTTGGGACACTTCATTGACTCTGGCGACGGCACAAACGGTCACGTTTGCTGCGGACACCACCTTGTCAACGGGATTGAGTTTTAATTACGCCGGCAATTTTGGGCTCACGGTGGATTCGTCCTCGACAACAACTCGAACCCTCACGCTCGGTGGCGACCTCACCTTGAACACGGGTGGCGGCACCTCGGCGAATGTGATCATCGGTGATGCAGTCAATCACCTTAACGTCAGTTTGGGCAACTCTAACCGCAATTTAAATGTGGCGACTAACCGCACGCTGAGGTTTCTCGATGTGATTTCCAGCAGCGGCACCAGTGGCGGTATAACGTTGACCAACACAACCAGTGCGGGCACGGTCATCCTCTCCGGGGCGAACACCTATACCGGGCCAACCGTGATCAGGGCCGGCAATACTTTGACCGTGAACGGAACGGGAACCCTCGGCGGAGCGGGCGGGTTAACAGTGGGTGGTAATGGCAACGGGAGCGTCCAAGCCACCTTCAATTATTACAGCAGTGGTGCCAGCACCGTTGGACAGTTACTGGTTGGAGCCGGTGGCGGTTCTGGTCCGCCGGGAGTTATGAACATGACCAATGGCACGATTACAGCCAATCCATTCCTCATGAGCAATTCCAAGGATTCCGTGAGTTTTCTGAATTTGAGTGGCGGAACGCTCAATGTGTCGGGATCCGGTGCCTACGCTTCAATCGGGTCGCGTGGCACCACCGTTAACGGAAGTCTGGCAACGATAAATGTGACTGGCGGCTTCTTAAATGTGGCGGGGCCGCTTTTGATTGGTGCCTATAGCTCCGGCGCAGCAAGTCAGGGAATCGTTAACCAGTCAGGCGGCACAGTGACAGCCAATAGCGTTCAGTTGGCGGCTGCTTCCGCCGATGCGAACAACCATGTTGGAACTTACAATCTGAATGGCGGCACTTTGAGCACCGCTTACATCAATGGCTATGTCAACTCAAGCACTGGCACGAATTTCAGCACGAACAACTTTGCTGGCGGCACTCTAAAGCCTACCGGTTCAACCACCACGTTCGTGCAAGGGCTCACCGCCTGCAATGTGCAAAACGGCGGTGCCATCATTGACACCGCTGGTTACAACGTTACCATATCCAATGCTCTGTTGCATTATGCCGGCGCGACCACCGACACCCTGACCAAGCTCGGATCCGGCACGTTGACGCTCGCTGGCACCAACACCTATGCCAGCGGCACCACTATCAGCAATGGCACGCTGGCGTTGAGCGGCAATGGTTCCATTAGCAATTCGCCAATTATCGGCATTGCCAACGGAGCCATATTCAATATCTCCGGCCTGACCACAACCTTCTCATTGGCTGGGGGCCAGACTTTAACCAACCTCGGGGTGGGAGCCATCATTAACGGCACCAATAGCACTGGTTTTGGGACGGTTTCGCTGCTCTACGATGGAGTAAATCCCTCATTCATCGTCACCAACGGCGGGATGACGCTGTCGTCCTCGACCACATTCAAAATCAACAACACCGGATCAAAACTAACGCCAGGCGGTTACTTGATTATTTCCAACATCACGGCGGGCACCACGGGACTGGTGGCGGGCACGATGCCGTCGGTAACTTTGGGTGGCAATGGCGGCCCAAGTGCCGGGACGCCTGCGCTTTCACCGACGAGCGCAGGACTTTGGTTGACTGTGGGTGGAAACTCCAGCGTCACCTATGGCGGCCAAACGACATTCACTTACAACGGAACAGCGCAGACGCCCGGCATCACCAGCATTACGGGTTCCACTGGCGCGCGGACGACTAACTATGTGGGCATCGGCTCAACCGTTTATTCCAGTGTGAATCCACCGACCAATGCGGGCACCTACTATGTCTCGAACACGGTTGCGTCTGATTCAAACTATTTTGGCACCACCAACAGTCAGGCCTTCACCATCGGCCAATCTGGCTCTACCATCAGTTACGGGGGGGGCACGTCCTTCATCTACAACGGAACCGCACAGACGCCGACCATCACGAGTTTTAGCGGTTCCACCGGTGCGCGGTCAACAAACTATGTGGGCATCGGTTCAACCAGGTATTCGAGTGCAGCCGCACCGATGAACGCCGGCACCTATGCGTTGACGAACACGTTGCTGTCGGATCTAAATTATGCTGGCGCGACCAATGGCGTGACCTTCACGATTGCGCAAACCAACATGACGATTGCAGCGCGCTCGAACACTAAGACTTACGATGGCAGCGCCAGCGCGACCAACTCGCCGACCATATCAGCGGGCAGCCTGCAAGGCAGTGACACAGCAACCTTGACGGAAGCCTATGCGGACGCCAGTGTCGGCATGGGCAAAACCCTCATACCGTCAATTGCCATCACCAATGCCGGGGTGGACGTGGTCGCGAATTATAATGTGACCCCGCTGGATGACACCACGGGCGTGATCAATCCCTCCCAAGCAACGACGACCTTGCTGCTGACCAACAGCGTTGGCGTGACGAACTATTATGGGCAAATGCTGGTGTTTAGTGCCGTGGTGCAGACCAACGGCGTGACGCCGCCCGATGCGAGCAGCAATATAGTGTTCTCGCTAGGCAGCATGCCGCTGTGGACTAACGCAGTGGTGGGTGGTGTGGCTTATTACACCAACGACGATCTGACGGTTGGGGTGACCAACGTTACCGCGCAATACTTGGGTGACAATAATTACCTGGGCAGCAGCGTTCTCGTGACGCAGACGGTGGTGCAAGCCACACCGGCCTTGACGTTGTCCGCCGCCAGCATCACCTATGGCCAGACGCTTGGCAGTTCGGATTTGACCGGAAGCGTGGCGACGAACGGCTATAATCTGGAAGTGGTGGCAGGCAGCTTCGCCTTCGCCGACAACACGATTGCTCCGAACGCGGGAACAACGAATGTTTGGGTCATCTTCACGCCGACGGACACGACCAATTACACCACCACCTCCAACACTGTGGCCGTGACGGTGAATATGGCCAGCTCCACGGTGACGGTGACTGGGACGACGAGTTTCATTTACAACGGAACGGGCCAAGGGCCGGCCAGTGCCAACGTCACCGGATCAAGCGGTGTAGTGAGCTACAGTTACAGTGGCACGAGCTATGGCCCGAGCGCGAACATGCCGACCAACGCCGGCAGCTACACGGTGACGGCGACCGTGGCGGCTGACGACAACCACAACAGCACCATTTCTAGCCCGACAGCATTCAGCATCAGCCCGGCCACGGCCACGGTAACGGCGGATGCGAAGACCAAAACCTACGGAGTAACAAATCCGACGTTGACAGCGACGGTGGTCGGACAGGTTAGCGGTGGAGATATAATCAACTACGTCCTGACTACGGATGCGAGCCAGTATTCCGCAGTTGGTGTGTCAAACATTTTCGTGATCTTGGGCAGCAACCCAAACTACAACGTGAGCGCGACCAACGGCACATTGATCATTTATCAGGCGATCACTTTCGTTGGAGCCTCCTCCACTGAGAACCCGTCCGGCTACAAGGATGTCATATCATTTACCGCCACATTACCATCTGATGCCAATGGTAGTGTGATATTCTCTTCGACCAACGGCCCCATCAGCACGAACAGCGTTTCTGCGGGTAGTGCCACGAGCTTGAGCATAAGCAATCTGCCGCGTGGGACGAATGCAATCACCGTTGCGTATCTCGGCGATGGCAATTATGACGGCAGCACAAACACGCTGGATCAAATTGTAACCAACCATCCGCCGGTGGCCAATGTGATGACCGTGACTCGGACTGCCGGTTTGGCGTTAATTATTAAACTATCAGACATCGCTACAAACTGGAGCGATGTGGATGGTGATACCTTGGAGTTGACCAGCGTCAATTTGCAGAGCACTAACGGGGTCAATCTGTTCCCGTTGAACTGGAGCACAAATCTGGATGGCAGCATCGTGACCACGAACGCCTATGCCTACATCGGCTATACCAACAGCCCGAATGCGAACGATCAAATCAGCTACGGCATCAGCGACGACCAAGGCGGGACAAGCATCGGCTATCTGAATATTGTGATTCAAGGCAGTGTCACGGGAACCAATTCCATCACGGCCTACAACTTTACTAGCCCCAGTTCTAACACGGTCACCGCCTATGGCATCCCCTACTTTAATTACATTTTGGAACGTTCAACGAACCTATCCTCGCCAGTGTGGGTGGATGTGCAGACTAACCAGGCCGCGCCCAACGGGGTCATTAACATGGTGGATCTGTTTATGGATTTGGGCGGAATTAAGCCCAGTCCGGCGTTCTACCAGTTGAAATGGCAGCCGTGAGCAAATAAACCCTCACCTCATTAAAACAATGAACACCATGAAATCACAAACTTTGATTGGCCTGCTGGCGGTGATCCTGGGCGTGGGTGTTGCCCGTGGGACGCTTTACACGGAAACCTTCGGCGGCGTAAACACGGCGATTCCCGATGGCAACCCGGTGGGCGTTTCATTTGGTGAAACGGTCAGTGACATCCCCGGAGCCAGCACTGTGAGTGGCTTGACGGTGGACTTGTCCGTGAGCGGCGGTTACAACGGAAATCTCTACGCATATCTGGTGGCCCCGAACGGGACGCTGGTGATGCTGTTGAACCAGCCCGGCACGACGATCAGCAATCCCTTCGGCTATGCCGGCTCGGGTTTGAACGTCACACTGTCGGACTCGGCGGCGGGGAGCATCCAGACTACGCCGGAAACACCGGGGTCGGTATTTTCAGGAACCTTTCAGGCAGCTGGGACTCTGGGAGCGGTCAGCGGTTCGGCGGCCGACGGGACCTGGACGCTTTTTTTTGCGGATGAAGTTGCGGGGGGAAGCCCAGCGACTTTGAATGGTTGGAGTCTGGGCATTACCGCCGTGCCGGAGCCGGTCAATCTGACGATGATAATTTTTGGCGCGGGCTTGGTTGGATTCGGAATCATTCGCTACTTTCGTAATTTGCGGAAATCGACCCTGCGTTCGGCTCAATTTATCGCGTGAAGTGGCGACAGAACTTCGTGACGGGTTTGGGTTACCGTCACGGAGGCCGGTTCTTGGGGTTCCGGTTTGGGGTTGGGTGGCGGCGCTATTGGGTTGGCACCGCCACCCGCAACCATCAACAACGGCAGCACCAAAAATTACCAAGACGATACCGCCTACTTCGCGATAAAAATGAAACAGCCGAGACGGAACCAAAATATGAAGACCACCTTCAAAATACAATTGACGCGGATTGCGCCCGGCCGAATGGTGTTGCATTTCGGTTGTCTGTTGCGCGGCGGGCGGTGGGAATTTCACTGGGCTGGCATGCGGCGCGAATTGAAAGCCATCGTCAAACCCATAGTTCGTTTTACCGCAATCGGTGGCAGGAGTCGGCAGATTTTAGAAAGCCGGTGATGCTGCGCTTGATGGCACATCCAAGACTAACTATTAGAAGCGAATGATGGCTTGCAGTTAGATTTATTCCAGCCAATGCAAAACCAATAACTACTTTATCATGACAATTTAGTCAGACGAAACAATATGAAACACACACTTCACAAGACTGTAAAAAACTTAATTGCTACCGCGTGTTTTGCCGGTCTAGCCAATGCTTCATTTGCCGGAGAACCGCTCGCCACCACCAATCTGAACTCGCGTGTGGACGCTTTGCTGGCGCGGATGACGCTGGAGGAAAAAGTGGGCCAGATGTGCCAATACGTTGGCATTGAGCGTTTGAAAGAGGATTGGAAGGAAGCAAAGCCGCCGACCAGGAATGACCGTATCCCGATGTATCCGGATCTGACGTTTGGCACTTTGGAAGATATGGTGCGGCAGGGCAAAATCGGCTCCTTTCTTCACGTTACCACGGTAGAGGAAGCCAACCGTTTACAAGCGCTCGCGGCGCAAAGCCGGCTGAAGATTCCGCTGATCATCGGCATTGATGCGATTCACGGCGACGGACTGGTAAGCGGTGCGACTATTTATCCCGCGTCGCTAGGCTTGGCAAGTTGCTTCGACGAATCATTGGAGGAGCAAGTTGCCTCTGAGACCGCGCAGGAAACGCGAGCCAACGGATCGCAATGGACGTTTGCGCCAAACGTGGATGTCGCGCGTGATGCGCGCTGGGGGCGAACCGGGGAGACTTTTGGAGAAGATCCGTTTCTCGTCAGCCGGTTGGGTGTGGCGGCGGTGCGTGGGCTACAAGGACACGATGGTCCGGACGCCAATCATATTCTCGCTTGCGTGAAGCACGCCATCGCCGGTAGCCAGCCCGTCAATGGACTTAATTTTGCGCCGACGGATGTTTCCGAACACACGCTGCGCGGCGTTTTTTTGCCGCCCTATCTCGCGGCCTTTAAGGCAGGGGTTGGTTCTCTGATGACGGCGCACCATGAATTAAACGGTGTGCCGTGTCACGCCAACCGTTGGCTGGTCGAAGACGTATTTCGGCGCGAATGCGGCTTCAACGGCTTTGCCGTCAGCGACTGGATGGATATCGAAGGCTTAGTGACTATTCATCATGTGGCCGCCAATCAGAAGGAAGCGGTTTATCAGGCAGTCATGGCGGGCCTGGATATGCACATGCATGGGCCGGGATTCTTTGAGCCGTTGGTTGAGTTGGTGAAAGAAGGACGCATTCCTGAATCGCGTATTGACGAATCCGTGCGCCGGATTCTACGCGTAAAATTCAAGCTAGGTTTGTTTGAGCAAGCGCAAACGCCACTTAATTCGGCGGCGGAAGTTACCTACTGCGCTGCACACCAACAAACCGCGCTGGACGCTGCGCGCAAAGGCATCGTGCTGCTGAAGAATGAACAGTCTTTGCTGCCGCTGGATGCGAAGCGATTCAAACACATCCTCGTGACCGGCCCGCTGGCTGGCACTCAGGCCACACTCGGCGACTGGGTCACACCGCAGCCGAACAAGAACATCATCACCGTGCAGGAAGGCTTGAAACAGATTGCCCCGGCAGGTTGCGAAGTCAGCTACTACGATTGCGGTTCGAAGGCGCGGGCGACAAAACCCGAGGCAATTCAAGAGGCGGCCAAGCAGGCTGCCGCTGCCGATTTAACCGTGCTGGTGGTCGGTGAGAACACCATGCGCTTTGACTACGCCGACAAGACCAGCGGCGAGGAAGTGGATCGCAGCGACATCGAACTTCCGGGGAATCAACTGGCATTGGTGCAGGCGGTGGTGGCAAGCGGCAAACCAGTGGTCGTGGTGCTGGTCAACAGTCGACCCATCGGATCGGAATGGACCATGGACCATGTTCCGGCCGTGGTCGAGGCCTGGGAGCCAGGCTGCAAAGGCGGTCTAGCCGTCGCAGAAATTCTATTTGGCTTGGTCAATCCCAGCGGCAAATTGCCCATCACCATTCCGCGCAGCGCGGGTCATATTCAGACGATTTACAATCACATGCCGTCGCAGAATTATCGCAAATATGTTTTGGGCCAAACCGAGCCGCTGTTCTGGTTCGGCCACGGCTTGAGTTACACGACTTTCAAATATGATGACTTGCGGCTCCCTGACAAAATCAAGGCGGGCGAGAATGTCGCTGTGACGGTGGATGTGACGAATACAGGCAAGCGCGCCGGTGATGAAGTGGTGATGGCATTTGTGCATCAAGAGGTCAGTAGCACCACGACGCCGGTGAAATCGTTGCAGGCCTTCAAGCGTATCTCGCTCGCGCCTGGAGAGAAAAAAACGGTGGAACTCACCATCGCCTACGATCAATTGGCCTTGTTCAATGCGGAGATGAAACGCGTTGTTGAACCGGGCGAATTTGAAATTATTGTCGGCGATTTGGTTGGAAAATTCACCGCTTTATGAGGCAGGTTGGAAAAATGTGGCAGCAAACAAGGCAGCCCGGCATCGCAGGTTTGATCTTGGCCCTGTTGTCGGTTGCATACGCCGCTGATCTCGCTTCTCCGGCCGCAATCGACTCGCCAAAGATGCGCGATCCGTTCACGTATGACACAGCTATGACTGCGCGTGATCCGTTGCTTTGGCCGTTTTCCAAAAAGTCCATCTGGAATATGCCTATCGGCAGCAAAGCCAAATATGTTCCGGCGGAATTGGAAACGCCTATCGAAGGCACACTGACCGTTGATGAAGATCTTATCATCCTGACGCCTACAGAACCGTTGATGGATGTTTACTATAATGACGTTGGTTGGAAAAGAAACCGGGACCGCTTGGAAATCACCGGCGGGCTGATTGGCCGTTATCCGATTCCCCGTAGCTTTGAAGTTTCGCCGGACAATTGGGATGGCCTTACGCCGAACTTGGGTGCAGCCATCCTGATGCCTGACCGGAGGACGATTGTTCAAACGCAACCCTTTGCCCACCGAAAAAATTCGCCGTATGCAACTTCCAGGGACTTGTTTCCTGAAACGGATATTTATGGGGATGGCTACTATGGGGCACATGGTGGTTCGGGACTTTCAGCCATCGGCGGAACTTTAAGACTGGACGAGCTATCCCCCACTTCAGGTCCTATCCGTCACGCCTTGAAAATCAATTTGGCGGGCCGCAGAAATTGCTATTACGATGATGAGGTCAAAGGCTTTCGCTGGCCGGCCATTACTGAAGATAAAGATGGCCCCAGCCGTTACGGTAGGGAGAGGACAAAATCGGTTCCAATTCCAAAGGGGTGCCGGGTCGGGGCATTGTTTGCCATTCCGGCAACCACGAACCTTGATGATTTTAAGTTTGAGACCGTCCCCGGAAAAATGCTGGCCAAGGCGTTTCAAGACTATGGCGCTTATTATGTGGATGGCACCGGTTGGAACGTCTTCGCCATCGAAACCGAATGGTCTCCCGCCGGAAGATTCACGACCAACTTCAAAAAGAACTGGAGTTTTGAATTCATCAGCATGAAGACGGACAATCCTTGGGCGCGGGACATCGCCAAGATATACGCCGCCCTTTGCATTGTGGATAATAATTCACCGTCGTCCGTTGGCGGCGGCGGGACGCCGAGAGCCCCATTGGCTCCACCTTTTTTGAAATAAGTATGAATGCGAACAAACCAATGATTTGCGCTGGCGTCCTCTTGCTGCTGCTTCACTATCTCCCAATCAAAGCTCAGGCGCTTCCCGATAATTCACTGGCCGTGAATTCTTTGTCAGGCGATTTGACAATCCCCCTACAACCCGGCGAAAAAATCTGGTCTGGTGTCATCAAGGATGGTGAAAACCTGCCTTATGCCGTCGGCAGCCATTTTGATTTTTACGCCAACAATCGTGACAACCAGATTCAACCGCTACTGCTGGGCAGCGATGGACTGTGGGTTTGGAGTGAAGAACCCTACGCGTTTGAAGTGGCGGCAGATAAAATTATTATCACCAACGCCAAGGGCGAGGTGAAGCACGGGCGAGCCGGCACTGCACTGGCGGATGCGCGCCAGTTTGTCTCGGCTAAATATTTTCCGCCGGCGGGTCGGACGCCAGATGAACTATTGCTGGCAAAGCCCCAATACAACACTTGGATTGAACTTACCTACAACCAAAACCAAAACGACGTTCTGAAATATGCTCACGCGATTCTTGACCACGGATTTCCACCGGGCGTTCTGATGATTGACGATACATGGCAGGAAGATTATGGCGTCTGGAATTTTCATCCCGGTCGATTTTCCAACCCCAAGCAGATGATGGACGAATTGCATCGCATGGGGTTCAAAGTAATGCTTTGGATATGCCCCTTCGTAAGCGCTGATCAGGCTCAATTGGTGCGCCAACTGTTGCAGGACAAATGTTTTTTGATGAGAAAAGCAGGCGCACAAACCACTTGGGAAACCGCGACTGATCCCGCCATCATCCACTGGTGGAACGGCTATTCCGCGCTGCTGGACTTCAGCAATCCGGCAGCGAACCGCTGGTTCAATGCACAATTGGATCGGTTGGTAAATAATTATGGCGTGGACGGCTTCAAATTCGACGCCGGAGACATGCAATTCTATCCTTCCGATGCGTTGAGCATGCAACCAGTGTCGCCCAACCGCCAATGTGAATTGTATGCGCAGTTCGGTCTCCGCTTTCCGCTCAACGAATATCGTGCTTGCTGGAAAATGGCCGGACAACCGCTGGCGCAACGACTGCACGACAAAAGTCATAGTTGGGACGATGTGCAGAAGCTTATCCCGCAGATGCTCACGGAAGGCTTGGCTGGTTATACCTATTCATGCCCAGACCTGATTGGCGGTGGTAATTATGTGAGCTTCCTGAACTTGAAGTCGGTGGATCAGGATTTGGTCGTCCGCTCCGCACAAATCCACGCGCTGATGCCAATGATGCAATTCTCTGTGGCACCGTGGCGGGTTTTAGATGCGGAACACTTGAACGCAGTGAAATGCGCCGTGAAAATCCGCGAGCACATTACGCCGACCATTCTCGAACTTGCGCGGCAATCCGCCAAGACCGGCGAACCGATTGTGCGTTCCTTGGAATATGTTTTCCCACATCAAGGCTTCGAGGAAATGAAAGATGAGTTTATGCTCGGCGATTCAATTTTAGTCGCCCCGCTCGACCGGAAAGGCATCACTCGGCACGTGGTGCTGCCAAAAGGAAAATGGATCAGCGACGACGGGAAGAATTATGAAGGCGGCGCTATATATGACTTGAATGTGCCGCTCCACCGGATTCCTTATTTCCGGCGAGTTGAATGAGTGATGAAATTGCGGCACTCCAAAGAAATAAAATAAATCCGATTCAAGTCTAAACGATTGGCCAAAGCGAGTGAACTCCAAGAAAACTGATTCCAACCTGCGCAATTTTCTTAAAAGAGGTGCGTTGCTTCTGGTGACCGCCGCGTGTGCTGTTTGTCATTCTTCCCTCGCGGATACCGTTCAGTTCAAGACCTGCTACGCGCACTGGAGTAATGATGAGTTAGTTTTGGGCAATTCTCATTTTGAACGCAAATGGCGCATTCAGGATGGACGGCTCACGGCCACGTCCTTTCGCAATCTGCAAACCGGCACGGAATGGATTCGCCAGCCGTCCACCAATCCCGCACCGACGACACCAGCGTGGAAAGAAGCGGCACGCGGCGTCACCATCGCCGCGAGCAGCGGTCGTTTGTGCATCACGGAAGAAGAGTCGTTACAGATTCTGGTGACGGCCAAAGCCAACACCAATCTCGTCTGCCGCTTTCGCGTTTTTCCAGAAGCAAGCGGGGTGGAAACCTTTTTTGATGTCAACGGGAACATGGTTTTACCCGATTTGTCAACCACAAGCCAATCGGCTGATTCTGCGGCAGCGGGAATTGAAATGGAGGCCGGCAAGGTTGGCCGTTCAGCGGACGACTCGCTGGAAAATCTTTTGCTGTCGCCCCGGCATTTGCGCCTGACGCAGGTGAACCTGATGGACCAGACCGACCTCCACAACGAACTGGTTCAGGAAAACGAATGGATGCTGCTCAACGAAAGCGATCTGGAACTGCCGGGAAACCTGTTTGTGCTGGAGAATCCGACCACTGGCGAAGGCTTGGTGTTTGTGAAGTTCGCGCCGTTGCCCCATTCGCGTCCGGTCAAATCCGCCTTCGATTGTCAGGTCAACGCGCGCGAACGGCAGGTTCGTTTCACCGGCCAGGGCTATCCCTATACGCTGCTCGCCTATGCCGGCGGAAGCGCCGGTCGCACCGCCGTCTTGCAGGATTTTCAGCGTCAGTTGCGGCGGTATCAGCCGGATCGCGACGGACTGTTCTTGAGCAATACCTGGGGCGACCGCTCGCGCGATGCGCGTGTGACCGAGCAATTCTTGCTGAAAGAAATCGAGGCCGGTGCGCGCCTCGGCGTGGATGTAATTCAAATTGATGACGGCTGGCAGAATGGCCGAACGGCGAACTCAGCTAATCCGAAGAATGGCGCGTGGGAATCTTTCTGGTCTGCCAACGCCGATTTCTGGAAGCCGAACGCCCAACGCTTTCCGCATGGTTTGAAGCCGGTGGCTGAGGCCGTTCACGCTCACGGCATGAAATTCGGATTATGGTTCGGCCCGGATTCGGCAGGTGGTTGCACCAATTGGAATCGCGACGCAGATCGTCTGCTGGAATTGCACCGCAATGAAGGCGTGAACTATTTCAAGCTGGATTCCGTTAAGCTGACAAGCACATCGGCGTTGAAAAACTTTCGGAGTATGGTTGATCGATTGCTGACTGAATCCGGTGGCGACATCACCTTGGATTTGGACGTGACGGCTGGCACGCGTGCCGGATATTTTGGAGTGCCCGAATGCGGCCCGATTTTCGTCGAGAACCGCTATACCGACTGGCAGAATTACTGGCCGCACCTGACCTTGCGAAATCTCTGGAAGCTGTCGCACTACGTTGATCCCGTGCGCCTGCGGATGGAATTTCTGAACAACACCCGCAATACCCAGTTGTATGGCGATGACCCGCTCGCGCCCGCTCGTTATGCGCCCGATGCACTCTTTGCAACGGTCATGTTTTGCAGTCCGCTCGGCTGGTTCGAGGTTTCAAATCTGCCGGTAGATTACCAAAAAAAGGTAACGCAATTGGTGTCGGTTTGGAAACGGGAACGCGAGCGACTTTTCGCCGGCCACATCCTGCCAATCGGCGAAGTGCCTGACGGTCAAAACTGGACCGGCTTCGCCTCCGTTTCCAAAGATGCAAAGTCGGGCTATGTGCTGGTTTTTCGTGAGCAGAATCCTAGCGCCGAGTGGTCGCTGGACTTGAAAATGTTTTCAGGTGGCAGCAAGCATATTACCAAACTAGCGGGCCAGGGAGAGGCATCAGTTTCGGGCGGCCGGTTGCACGCCCGCATTTCTGAAAAACTTCAGTATCTCTGGCTACATGTGGAATAAATGACATTTTGAAAAATTCGCCGGCTATCTGGCAACTGCACGCAGCGGTAATTGATTTTCCGCTCTGGCAAACGACCGCCCGGAAAGTTTCCTTCATCTGCCAAAGTTGCACGAATAAAAGGCGCTGGCGCGAATTGCCGTTCGAGGTTATGGCGCAACTGCGCTTGTCAACGATGCTACGGGTCGGCTCGAACACCATCGCTCGCCGCTTCCGTTCCTGCGTTGACAATGCTCGTTGCGCCCGGCAAGAACGGCTGGTTAGGAATTCGCGCCGGGGTTTCTGACCAGTGGGAGAAATGGGTTATTTAATTTTGAAACAGTCATTGGGTTTTCAGCCATGATTCGTCTTTCCGCGCTCCCTTTTTTCAGTGGCGCCCGCCGTCTTTCTTCCTGCGTTTTTTCATACCGCGCCGACCAAGGTATTAACCGGATTTGTCAGCTTTGGGCTTTAACTTTTTGCCGCGATACCGCTTGAGCAATTCTTCCGGGTAAAGTGTCTCCAGCGTCACACCCAGCAGCGTCGCCACGACCATCAATTCTTCATCCGTCACATACCGCAGCCGGGCTTCAATCTGCCCCAGCGTGGAACGGCTGATGTCCAGACCGGCCAACTGGCAGTTGGCGGCCAGTCGTTCCTGCGTCAAGTCCAGCTTCCCCCGCAGCTTGCGGATCTGGGTGCCGACGACATTCGCTGGATATTGTTTGCGGGGCATGCTCGAAAACCGGACTTGACGCTACTGCCAAAGCCGGTCTTTATTGTTATGCCAGCGTAACAATACAAATTAAGTTTGGCGGAGGGCGATTAGGGGCTGAACCCTGGCGGCCAGAATTGGAACGGCATTGATTGCGATGCGGGTTGAATTCCAGCGCCACGGGCGGGCTTTTGGCTGCCGGATTCAGGTTTCAACGGGGCGCAGTCAGCCCGTTTTCATCGCATAGATATGCGGCTGTGCGGCTCCAAATGCCATGCGTCAGGATGATCGCCGTGCAATCGGAGCAACCGATGAGCCGGAATCTTTCCGGTGCTAAACGCTTGCGGGAAGCAGCTTTTAGGGTAATAGAGTAGCCAGAATCCAAAAATCTGATGAGTTCCAAACTGAAATCCGAGGTGCAGCGGACGTATTATCGTCCGGGAATCCTGATGTTGGAGGAACACTTTGCCGGCGGCCAGCCGCATGGTTTCTGGCGTCGGTGGCATCGCAATGGCCAACTCGCCGAAGAACGCATTTGCCGGCACGGACTGGTTCACGGCCTCTGCCGGCAGTGGAACGAAACCGGCAAATTGCTCGGTTCATTTCAAATGGTGAACGGGACGGGCGTGCAAAAAAGCTGGCATGACAACGGGCGGTTGCACATGGAATTTTCCACGGTCGCGGGTCAGTTTTGCGGGCGCGGCCGGATGTGGCTGCGGGACGGAACCCTGGTGGCCGAGGACTTTACCGTGTTCAACCGGAAGGTCACGCCCGCGCAGTATCGCCGGGCGGCGGCCACTGATGCGCGCCTGCCGAAGGTGCGCGGTCGGGTTGGAAAACCGCCGGTGGATAGTCCGGCACTGGAACAGCACAGCTATCGTGTCTTCGTTGGCTGGATGTTGAAGAAACGCAATCGCGTGGAGGTGCGAACTTGGTTGAAAGCGACTGAAAAAAAGAAGCGCACACTCGGTCGGTTCAAACGCGCCAGCGCGGCGGTGAACTTTGTCGAAGAACTTTATCAAGCCGAAGCCGTCCATGTCATCGCGCCGGAAATTTATCACAACAAACGCGGTGATGAATTTGCCGACTGCCTGCTCGTGCAGCTCCCCAAAAAATCCGTGCAGCGCCAAGCCATTCGCGCGGTCTGTGCCCGCTTCCTGAAAGGCGGGCTGGGGGCCGTCCAGCCGGATTCAGATTGGGGTGAAACCCACCTTTACGTTTCACTGGCGTGAGCTAACGGACGGCCAAACAATCGCGCGTTGCATCCACCGTCAGTGTGCCTCCAGTCGGCTGGCCGGCGAGCAATCGTTCTGTGACCGCATCGCCCGCCAATTTTTCCACCGCATCCCGCATCGGCCGCGCGCCGAGTTTTGGATGAAAACCTTTTCGCACGAGGAACGGCAACACGGATTTGTCCAGTTCGAGCCGGTGGCCGCGTGACGCGAGAAATTCCATCTCACGCGACAAAAACTTTTCGGCGATCTCCAACTGGTGCTCGTAGCTCAAACGATTAAACACGAGCTTCTCGTTGATGCGCGCAAAAATTTCCGGGCGCAAGGCCTGTTGGGCGCGCGAGAGGACATGGCGTTCCAGCGTCGCGTCATTGGAATGTTGCAGGCCCATCAACTCCGCCGAGCCTATGTTCGATGTCATCCAGACATAGAAGCCGCTGAAGTCCAAAGTTTGCCCCGTCGCCACCGTGATGCGCGCTGCATCCAGCAGTTGCAATAAAATGTCCAGCACGCGCGGGTGTGCTTTTTCCGCCTCGTCGAACAACAGCGAGCCTTCCGCCGTGCGTTCGCGCATCGCCCCCAGATAACCCGTCTCGCCCAGCTTCGCGCCGAGCAGCAGGCCCAGCGATTCCTGCGTTTGAAATTCCGACATGTCGAAGCGGAACAGTTTTTTTGCGCCGAAAATCTGGTTCGTCAACACGACCACGGTTTCCGTTTTGCCCACGCCTGTCGGACCGAGCAGCAGAAAACTGCCGCGCGGCCGGCCGGGCTTGGTCAGGTTCAATTCGCCGCGTTTCACAGTCGCGATGATGCGGGGCAAAACTTGCGGCTGGCCGCGGATTTCGCGCGGCAGCAGCGCGTCCAGTTCGTTCAGTTGCGTGAGCTTGTTTTCATTTAATGCTGTATTCATGGGCCTTTTATCTACCAGAAAGCCGGTTTCATTTTGTGTATCACATACACCTTCGCCTCGGGGGTTGCTGCTAGATTTGTCCGCATGATTCAACGGATGAGCCGTTGGACCAGAAAACAAAACGACAAATTAACAACATGAAAAAAATCATCCGCACCCTGAACCGTTACCGTCCGCTGCTCGCCGTCGCGGCCGTGTTCGCCCTCAACTCGATGTCCGCTTTTGCCCAAAGCACGACGTTCAGTTCCACCGACCTTAAGACCGGCATCAGCAACAGCCTGGCCGTGATCATGATGTTCGGGTTTGTCCTCGGCATCTCGTCCGTCATCTACGGCGGCTTCGCCATCCGGCGCGGCGACGTGGACCAGGGCAAGATGTCCATCATCGGCGGTGCCATCATCGCGGCGGCCCCGGCGGTGGTCTATGCCTTTTACAAAATATTCGGCCTCGATTCCAACAGCGCCGTCGGCGTCGGCAATTTCTAAGCAGGCGGAGCCTGCACCCAATGGCCTGCGGCCAATACCGTATCAAACCCAAAACAATCCCGCTGATGAGCACCACCAAACACGAACTCCGTCTCACTGACACCAACGCTGCGTCCGATTCCAAAGGGCGCACCTGGGGTTTGGAAGGCGGTCTCTTTTGGTGGCTCATCGGCGGCATTGGCGCGGGCATCATCGTGTTCTTTGTCCTGCTCGTCGTCCTCGACGTGTCGCTCGCCATGTCCTTTGTCGTCGCACTCGTGCCGGTGCTGATCTGCCTCGCCTACATCTTCGCGCTCCGGCAGGGCAAACCGCCCGGCTACGACCGCGACTGTTTTGAATACCTCACCACCGGGCGCGGCTTTGGTCCGCAGACCGGTTCCTTTGGCCGCCATCCGCTTTTATGAGTCACAAGAAAAAATTGCATCCGTTGGCACACAAGCCGTTCGCCGGGTCGGTTGAATTGATCCCGCTGCCACCACAGTTCACCGAGTTCATCGACGCCGAACGGCTCTGGGGGTTTCCCAGCCGGCAGCTTGAATCGTTCGTGCTGGAGGAAAATCCGCAGCACGAAAACAAACGCACCTCGCCGCCGCATCAGCTGCTGCTCGTGTATCCCGACGCGCTGGTGTTTCTGCGAGGCTGGCGGCTGGAACAGATGGTCGGCCCGCTCGTCACCGGACGCATCGCCCGTGTCCACGCCGAAAAACATCTGGGCACGCTCATCCTTGACGAGGCGTGGGTTTCCGAAATCCACGTCGTCCCGCTGGATTCATCGCGCCTGTCCGTCAGTCCGCAAATGACTGCAACCAAACCCGCATGAATACAATGGAAATTCAGGCCATCGAGGCCCGGCGGCAGGCGTTGCTCGGCCAGCTGCGCACCGCCGAGGCCGCCGTGCGCGCCGGCCTGCACGCGCACGGTTTCGGTGAGACGGCCCGCGCCCACCTGGAACGGGCGATGGCGCACATCAACGAAGCCTACATCGCCATCAACGAAACCAAGCCGGTCCGCACCGTGCCGCAGCTCGTCGAAGACCTGAACCGCATCCAGCAGGTGATGGAGGAGGTGCGGCAGCGAAAATCAAAACCAATTTCCCAAGGCATCTGATTTATGTTTGAACGTCCTCCCAACGGTTTCTTTGTCCGCGATTTGATCCTGTTCAATCATCTGCGGCGCGGCGGTTACGTCGCCAAGGGCTTTGTCTTTGAAGCGCCGGATTTGACCAACAGCCCCATCGCCGACCTGAACGAATTTCAGGAACAGCTCTGTTTGCTGCTGGCTTCGCTCCACGAAAACCAGCGGTTGCAGGTTCAGTATTTTTCGGATTCCGACTACAAAACCGAACTGCTGCGGTTCCAGTCGGAGACCGAACGGTTTGAAAACACCTGGACGAAACGGTCGCGCAACGAACGGTTTGCGCGCTACTGGCAGGCGATGGTGGAACGCAAACTCCGGCGGCAGCGCGTGGTGTTCTATGTGTCGCGCTCGCTGGAAAATGTCCCCAAGACGCTCACCAGCAATTCCGCCTTGCGTGAGTATTACCTGACACTGCTAGACCAGTTGGAGACCGAGTTTGCCCACGTCCAGCATTTGCTTGTCGAAATTTTCGCCAGCGCCGGCACGCGCGTGCTGCCGATGACCGACCTCGACCATTTCAAACACTACAAACAGTTCCTGAATCCGTCGCTCGCCGACCGGTTTGATTTTGACGCCGCCCAGGATTTTCAGCCCGAACTTTCCATCCAGGAAAATTGCTGGCACAGCGAGGGCAACTGCCAGTCGGATTTCGGATTTTACCTCGACGGCCATTATCATTCCGTCATCGCGCTCACGCGCTGGCCGCGCACGACCTATCCCGGCATCATCCAACGCCTCACCAATCTTCGGCTCCTGGACTACGCCATCACGGTCAATGTTGATCCGCTGCCCATCAACCAGGAAATCAACAAGGAGGAAAAGGAGCATGACCGCGTGGCCGGCGATTACGCCAGTGAAAAGAAAATCTCGCTGCTGACGGTGATGGAAAAGAAGCAGAAGAAAATCCATGCGCTCATGCAGGGGCAGACCATTCCGTTCAAGGCGCTCTTCGTCATCCGGGTCTGGGACAAATCCAAAGACGGTCTGAACGCGAAATGCAGCGCCATCAAGAACGCCATCAACTCGATGAACTCGGCGCAGTATTTTGAAAGCAACCTGCCCAGCACCTCGAAAAATCTGTTTTTCCAGACGTGGCCGGGCTGGACGTGGGGACGTTACGAACATCGCAAACTCTACGCCGAACATCGTTATCTCGCCGACATGCTGCCGGTCACCAGCACGTTCACCGGCCATCTGAAAACCGCCGAGGCCATTTACGACGGGCCAAACAATAACCTTATCGGCATCGAAACTTTTTCCGGCTCTAAGGATAATCAGTCGCCGCAACACGCGGTGTTGCTCGGCATGAGCGGTGCCGGCAAATCTGTCACGGTTTGCGATTTGCTGTCCCAGACCGAGGGTTATTTCGCCTACACCGTCATCATCGAGGAGGGTTTGTCCTACGGCATCTATACGCAGACGGTCGAACCCGGTGCGCGGCCCATCATCATCCATCCCGATGGCGACCTGACCATCAATTATCTCGACACGAAAGGGCTGCCGCTGACGCCGGACCATCTTTCCGCCGCGACCGCGCTGGTCGCGCGCATGATCGGCACTTCGTCACAGGAAGATAAGCAGATGCTGCGGCAGGCGCAGATTTCCAAGTATCTAAACCTGCTTTACGAGGATTCGTTTCAAGACTGGCAGAAGAAACGGCCGGACCAGTTGCTCGCCATCGCGCGGCACGCGCTGGCGTTGCAGAAATTTCGCGCCGAAAAAATGCCGCCCGGCGCGACGACACTCGAAGCTTTTGCGGACTTCCGCGATGAGGCGAAGCCTCAACCCAATGGGGGAAATTCAGGACAGGCATCGTCCAATACAGCGATTGACTTCAATGAATGGGGCCGTGATTACCTGGCCCAGTTCAGCGAGGCCACCGCCCTGAAATTCCTGAAAGACCCCAAGACCTCGCGCGAAGTCCGCAATCTCGCCTTCGCCTACTTCACGCCGGAGGAATTTCCGACGCACCGGATGTTGCAGGAATTGATGATGCTCGACCCGGTTGGCTCCGAACGCGACCAGATCATCGAAATCGCCACGCTCATCCTGCCGTGGTGTCGCGACGGCAACTATGGCTGCCTGTTCGACGGCACCAGCAATTTGTCGCTCACCGGCAAGATTGCCCATTTTGAACTCGGCTACATTCCGGAATCCGCCAAGGAGTTGAAAGCCGCCGCCGGCTTCCTCATCACGAACCACGCGCGCAAGCACATCATCACGCTGCCGCGCGCGTTGCGGAAACGCAATGTGTATGAGGAAGTCGCCCGCTTCCTCGACATCCCCGGCGGCCAGGAAATTGTCCAAGAGAGCTACGCGCAGCTTCGGAAATTCAATTGCTGGAACATTTCCATCGTCCAACAGTATGCGCGGTTCAAGCAGTCGCGCATCCGCTCCGCCGTGTTCGGCAACTCGCGCCAGTTTTTCATCATGCGCCAGAACGACCGTGCGGATTTGGAGGACATGGCGCAGGACATCGCGCTGCCGGAAGTCACCAAGCACGCGATCATGAATTATCCGCTGCCCGACCATCAATCCGGCCAGAAGTATTCGCCGTTCACTTATTTTCACACCGACTCCGGCCGGAATCTCTGCGGCACGGTCCACAACGTTTCGTCGCGCGAGATGCTCTATTGCAGTTCGTCCAGCGGCGAACATTTTGACAAACGCGCCCGCGAATTGCGCCAGAGTGCCAACATCGTCGAGGGCATCATCGCCCACGCCAATCCACCGGCTGAATGAGCACGACCCGCGAAATCAAACGGTTGGATACCGGCATCTTGGTCGCCACGCTGACGCCCGATGAGACGGCCAAAATGGACGAACTGACCGTCCGCCGCGAACGGCTGGATGCGGCGTTGTGGAAAGCCAAACGCGACGCCAAGCAGGCGCGTCAAAAGGTGAACCTCCTAAAAAAGCAACTGAAAGCCATCTCGGCTGAACTTTGGCCGCTGCAAAAAATCCGATTCCCTGAACACTAACCCTCTCATTTATGAAAAACCCATCACTCATTCAATTCAGTTTGCTCGCCGCTGTTCTCGGCCTGCTCACGGGCTGCGCTGCCGTCACCCGAACCGCCACCGATGCGGGGCTGGGTGCCGGGGGCGCAGCCCTCGGTGCCGAACTATCCCACAACAATCCCTACGCCATTGTCGGCGGCGCTGCGGGCGGCGCTCTGCTCGGCGAAGGATTGCATTACGCCAATGGCAAATTGAACGACCAGTCTTTTCAGACCGGCTACGACAAAGGCCGCAGCGATGCGGTGAAGCAACAATACTGGCTCTACGTTGCCATGCAGCAGGCAAAACAAGGTGATGGCGGACACGTCCGCCTCTACCCCGTGCATCTGCCGGAACAGGTGATTGACGGCGTGATTTTCCAACCCACCACCCAATTCCTGCGAATTGAGGAATAACCACATCATTTTTCTCCCCAAACAAACAACCAAAGAAAGGACCACAAACATGAAAAAGCTAATCGCCGTAATCGCCATCGCCCTGCCGCTGGGTTTCTCCGCCCGCGCCCAGTGGATCGTCTACGACCCGACCATGAACGTGCAACAAATCTTGGATGAAGCCGAAAGCATCGCCAAATACGTCACCATGATTGACAACCAGGTGCAGCAAATCACCACGCTCGACAACCAGTTAAGCGAGTTCAAAAACTACGAAAACCTGTTCGGCAATCCCGCCTCGGTGGCGTTGTCCATGGTCTCATCCCTCAACTCGGACTTGCAAACTGTCGAGCCGGGAAAGAATCTGGAAAACCTCGTGTCCAGCGCCGATGGCAACTACGCGCTGACCTACAATGACAATGGTCTTTACGCCACGGTCGGCACCAGCTTCCAGACGCCGGGCGGCCAGAATGTTCAGCGGCCGGCCGACCAATATAAAAAATACGCGGCCATCAACGACACGGCCAACAACTATGTCACCGTGGCCGACAATGCGGCGCAACGGCGCGCGACCATCAAGGGCCAGATTGCCCAGACCACCCAGCAACTCCAGAACGCAACCACCGATGCCGAGGTGCAGAAGTTGCAGGGTGTGCTCACCAGCCTGAATGGTGACCTCGCCAGCACGGACGACGAGGTGAATCAGGCGGCGGCGTCCGCCATGGTGCAGGACATCCAGAATCGGAACGACCAGCAGAAGCAGGTTCAGGCATTGACCGAGCAGCAGAATGCCGATTTTGCGGAGTCGATCAGCAATTACGCGGCGAAATTCCAGTTACTGAACGCACCGACCACCTTCCCGTCGCCGTAATCCCAACCGCAATCTTCAGCCAGCCTTCATCATGGCCACGTTCGACAGCATTTTCCCGACGTTCCTTGCCAAGTGCTCTGACTTGCACACCTTGCTGTTGAGCGTGGCCTTCGCGCTGTTCATTGTCGGCGTCATCGTCACGGTGAAACACCATGCCTCGCACAAGGCCACCCTGAATCTGCTCCTGCGGCTGCTGCTGCTCACGTCCCTGCTTGTGTTCCTGCCGGCTTGGGGCAACACCCTCCAAAATCTGCTGCAAACTTCCATCCTCTCCGGGCTGGGCGTGGATCCGGCCAACGTCTATCAGCAGTTCAATCAACTGCTCGTCATCAAGCGTGACCCGTCCACGTCGTCGTCATGGTGGAACATCATGTCGGAGCTGCACAATTTCACCACCGACATCATCATCACCGCCGTCCTCTGGCTCGTCGGCCAGTTCGCTTCGCTGATGATGTTCTGGGCCTACATCTTCCAGACCATCATTCTCAATCTCGGCTACGCACTGTCGCCGTTGCTCATCGGTTTCATGGCGATCCCCGCGTTAAAACACACCGGCAACCGCTACCTTTTGAATCTGGTCGGCGTGCTGCTCTGGCCGCTGGGCTGGGCGCTCGCCGCGCTCGTCACGCAGGGGATTCTCGATTTCATGACCGACCCCAGCTTTGAATACCTTGATCCCACCTCCACGCTGCCCGATTTGCAAAAGACCATCGGCGTCGCCGCCGTCGGCTTCTGGATCATTTTCAGCACGGTCGCCGCGCCCGTCATCATCCAGAATGTCATCGCCCACGGCATCCAGGCCGGTGGCGCTCTGCTGTCGGGCGGTGCCAGCAGTGCGCTGCAAACGGCCGCCACCACGGCGGGCGCGGCGG
>Ga0214172_1000039_pt1 | contig 70035 bp, 50 predicted proteins | sample TroBogEpilimnion_29_FD_153010 | JGI IMG/M metagenome (GOLD analysis project Ga0214172, IMG submission 153010) | Freshwater microbial communities from Trout Bog Lake, WI - 12JUL2007 epilimnion | ecosystem: Environmental > Aquatic > Freshwater > Lake > Epilimnion/Euphotic zone | place: Trout Bog...
CCCTACGCTGGGGATGGACAAAGAAACAACAAAAACATAAACTCAACCATGTCCCAGGACTAACTCATGGGCTGGACCAGAAAAGTGAACCCGGTCAGCCGAAGGAACACTTTTTCGGCTTTTTAGAGCGCACTGTCAAGATGCCCCTGCTCTATTGGCAGGAGCGCACCGGCCGCAAGAAATAATCCGGCTCACACCAGAAATTTTCCGGCCATTTTTTCCAGTGCGTCAATCCACACCGGATGTTCGTTCATACAGGGAATGCGCGTGAACTCCTGCCCATTGCCGGACATAAATTCCTCACACCCGCGAATGCCGATTTCCTCAATCGTCTCCAGGCAGTCCGAGACAAATGCGGGGCAGATCACGAGCATCCGCTTTTTCCCCTCCGTAGCCAGGCGCGGTAATTCGTAATCCGTGTACGGCTTCAGCCACGGGTCTTTGCCCAGGCGTGATTGGAAAGACACCGACCATTTTCCCGCTGGCACGCCCGCCTTCGCCACCAACAGCGCCGCCGTTTTATAACATTGAGCCCGATAGCATTGTGCGTGCGCCGGGCTGGGCGTTTCACAACAATTCGGCGTGGCCAGACAATGACAGCCGGTCGGATCCGATTTTTTGATGTGCCGCTCCGGGATACCGTGAAAACTGAAGAGCAGATGGTCGTACTCTTTTTTCAGATAATCGGCAGCGCTCGCCGCCAAGGCCGCAATATAGTCCGCCTCGTCATAATACGGCGGCTGCACGACGACCTTCATCTGCGGCGCCAGTTTGGCCACGACTTCCTGCACGCGCACGACGGCAGTTTCATAGCTGGACATCGCGTAATGTGGAAAGAGCGGAATGAGCAGAATTTCCGTTACGCCCCGGGCAGCCAGTTTTTTCACGGCGGAGGCGATGGATGGATTCTGATACCTCATCGCCAGCTCCACCGGCACGCTGACGCGCTGCTGCAACAATTCCTGCACGTGCCGACTCGTGACCACCAGCGGCGAACCTTCCTTGGTCCAGACCTTTTCGTAGGCGTGACCGGATTCCTTCGGTCGATTGATCAAAATCAATCCGACGATGAGTCGGCGCAGCGGCCATGCCACGTCAATCACGCGGCCATCCATCAGAAATTCATTCAGATACCGCCGCACATCGGGCACCGACGGCGAGTCCGGCGAACCGAGATTGACCAGGAGGATTGCTTTGCTCATTTCCAAAAAAGTTTAACCAAAACGGGGCACGATGCACACGGATAAAAAGCAAACCCCGGCGGCAAATCGATTGCCGCCGGGGTTTGGCGCTAGAAATCGGGCAGCTTTTCAGCCCCATTTTTCGGTCTTCATTTGTTCCTTGGTGACGCCCAGGCCGTTGATGACGACTTGCTCGGCGAATTCGACGAGTTCATTCGGGCCGCAGGCGTAGAAGACGGTGTTGGGCAAATCCAGGACGTGTTCCTTGACCCATTCCGGGGTGATGCGGCCACGGCGCCCGCCCCACTGCTCATCATCACGCAGGCGGGTGCAAGTGACATAAAAGCTGACATTGGGATTCTGCTGTTCCAGTTCGCGAATCTGGTCGTTGAAGATGATATCCTTGGGCGTGCGGACGCTATAGAGGATGGTGATTTTCGTATCGAGCTTCCGTTGCGTGGCCTCGCGCGCAAAGGCGCGGAACGGCGTGACGCCCGAGCCGCCGGCGATGCAGACCAGATGCTTGTTCGGCTCAAATACGGGCAAGAATTTTCCGACCGGCGGGATGACAAACATTTTGTCGCCAGCCTTGGCCCAATCCACGATGCGGGTGCCCATCTTGCCATCGCGCTTGACGGTGACCTCGTAATAGCCGCGGTCGAGGGCGCACGAAGACAGTGAATAGGCGCGTTTATAAGTCATTGTGTCTGGCCAGTAGAGCGTGATGAACTGGCCGGTCTTGAATTCAGGTTCGTAGCCCGCCGGCCATTTGAGGCGGACGGTTTTGGTGTCGGGCAGTTCCATCGTGACCGACTCGATCAACATTTCAGCAATTTCTCTGGCCATAATTTATTTTGATTCTGAGCTTAGATTATTTGTGCGGCAGCGGCAAGCGACGATGCGTCACCTAGTTTCACCGGCGCCACCCTGCGGATAAGTGTCGCGGGACGACGGCCGTAAAACTTTCCCAATTCTGCGATTTCATGGACAATTATTGGCCAGCCGCGTGATGATTTCCTGCGTCAGCACCTCATAGGCTGCCGAGCCGGAACTGTATTTATCATAATGCATGATGGGCTTGCCAAAGCTGGGCGCCTCGGCGAGCCGGGTACTGCGCGGAATGACCGTCTCAAACACTTTGGCGCCAAATAGATTGCGGACTTCCCCGACGACTTCATTGGAGAGTTTCGTGCGCCCATCAAACATGGTCATCAACACCCCGAAAATTTCGAGGCGCGGATTGATGCCGGCGGCGGAGAGCTGACCGAGGACACGGTTCATCATCGAGATGCCTTCGAGCGCGTAATACTCGCATTGCAACGGCACCAGAATGCCGTCACACGCGGTGAAAGCGTTGAGCGTGAGAATGCCCAGCGACGGCGGACAATCGATCAAGACCACATCAAAACGACCGCTGGCGATCACAGGCTGGAGCGCCAGCGTGAGGCGGTGCAGATGATTTTCCAGTCGGGAAATCTCAATATCGGCGGCGCACATGTCCACTTCGCTGGGAATGAGCGAAAGCCGTTCAAACGCCGTATCTTTGATTTTATCCAGCAGGCCACCTTCCCCCAGCAAAACCCGGTAAGCGCTGGCGCCTTCCAATTTTTCGATGCCCACACCACTGGTGGCATTGGCCTGGGGATCGAGATCAAACAACAAGACCGATTTGCCGACCGCCGCGAGACCGGCAGCAAGATTCACCGCGGTGGTGGTTTTACCCACGCCACCTTTCTGATTGGCTACGGCAATGACTTTGGTTGGCACGGTCGCATTAAATGAAATGCGCGGTGGCGTTTCAAGCGCACACCGCGCAAAAATATTTATTTATTTCAACGACCGGCGGCCATGAAGCCGGCGGGCTGGAATAAGGAGGAACCGCCAGCCTCACCAAACAGCGTGGTTGCCGGCTGGAGGCTGGTCACGGGATTGGTGCTGGCGACAATGCCGGAGGCGTCTGAGGCTGCCACGAGCGACGGAGAGGTCATCGAGACAGCCGTATTTCCGGTCGCCACCGGTTCAGAAAGGGTCAACAGCGTTTTGGCCGCGTGCTCGGAACGCTCGGCAAACACCACGACCAGCACCAGCAGCAGACATAGGCTGGTGGCAAAACCGCCAATTAAACCGGGACGGGTCTCAAAAATGCGGATGAAGTTGACCAGCCACGGCGCTTCGGCCTCGAGCCGTTCCATGAAACTTTGTGAACCGCCGGCCTCGCCCGCACGGATGCGCGAAATGACCTGATCCGAGAAATGGTTGAAATAGCCGGGCGGCGGAACCTCGTGCTGCTTTAATTTCAGCAGCGTCTTCAGGTCTTCAAATTGATGATGTTCTTTTTGATTCATGTTGGCTTCGCGTATTCGGTCAGATAGCCCTGCAACTGCTGGCGGGCATAAAACAACCGTGACCGCACAGTACCGATGTTGCAATCCATGATTTCCGCAATTTCTTCATGTGACTGGCCCTGCACATCATGCAACACCACTACCATTCTGTGGGGTTCTGACAGCTTCAACAGGGCTTCGTTCAATTTTTTTTGCAACTCCGTCAGCCCCACCTCCCGGACCGGGGTTTTGTCTGAAATCAGCGCCACCAGGTCCGGGTTGTTCTCGGTGTTGAAATCCAGATCATTCAGGCTGAAATGATGCTTGTTTTTGCGCTGCTTGAGAAAATTAATGGTCTTGTTGACGGCGATCCGGTACAGCCAGGTGTAAAAACTGGAGCCGCCCCGAAAGGATTTCAGGGCCTGATAGGCCTTGATAAACGAGTCCTGCGCAATGTCATTGGCATCTTCGTGATTGGCCGTCATGTGATAGATCGTCGCGTAAATCCGCTGCTGATAGCGTTTCACCAATTCGTCGTAGGCGTTGAGGTCGCCGCGCCGAGCCTGCCGCACCAAGTCCCCCTCCAGCATGCCGCCGGGCGTATTGGAATCCGTCGTGGCAACAGGTTCAGACATAATCATTGAACCACCAAAGCCGCCGTTTGTTGCGCGAGAAAATTCGTCAGGCCCAGCAAGCCCGTTTGGCCCGACGAGGCCGGCAGCACCCGCAGCGCCCGCCGCGCCAATTCCAGATAACGCTCAATCTCGCCGACAGAGGGGCTAAAAGTCTCGTATTTGGCGAGCAGCGCCTTGACCTCTGTAAAATTTTCCGGCTGCCACTGGATGATCAAATTTTCCAGCGCCACGCGGTCGGAGACATTGGCGCGCTCCCACGCCAGTAAGACGGGCCAGGTCAATTTGCCCTTGGCCAGATCCGTGCCGAGCGACTTACCCGCCTCAGCTTCCGTGCTGAACAAGTCCACGCAGTCGTCGTAAATCTGATACGCGGTGCCCACCGCAGCGCCGAACTCGCGCAAGGCCGCGCGCTGCTCCGGCTTGGCTCCGCTCAGAAACGCCGCCAGATCGCAGGAGAGCGTGAACAACTCGCCCGTCTTCATCTCGATGACGCGAAAATAATCGCGCCGTGCCGCCGCAAAATTTCGCCGCTGCTGCGTCTGCAAAATTTCGCCCGAACAAACGGTGTTTGTCGCCAGCGCCACCGTGCGGCAAATATCCGTCGTTGGAAAATCGGAGGCCAATTTTAAGGCCTGTGCGAACAGGCAGTCGCCGAACAGCACCGCAATTTCGTTGCCCCATTGGGCCGCGACCGTCGGGCTGCCGCGCCGGATTTGCGCCTCATCCATCACGTCGTCGTGAACAAGCGTGGCCAGGTGGACCATCTCAATAATGACCGCCGCCGTAACGTGGTCTTTGCCGGGCGGTCCGAAGCAGCCCGCCGCCAGCGCCACCAGCGTCGGACGCAGGTGGCGGCCACTGTTGTTCAGAGCGTGTTCGGCGTAAGGAACAATCTGCGGATCAAAATCCAGCGCCTGCCGCGTCAGCCGCTGGGTCACGGCATGGAGAAACGGCTCCACCGGTTCCACAATCATTTTCCAGGAACGGGCGGGGTCTGAAGAGGGTTCGCGTTGGGAATTGCCCACTTTGGATTCAGCAGCCAGCATCACGTTAATTTTAGATTCGAGGCGCAGGCGAGTCAAACTTGTTATCTACCGCATAAGCGCCAACCAAAGCCCAAAAACGGCGCTGCATTTGGCTCGACAACCGGAAGCATAGAAAATAGGGTCGTGCCGGAATGGTTTAACAAACCACGTCCCGCTGGTTAGTCGGATAAACCAGCGACATTGAAAGACGATTTTTATCATGCAAGTTGTGATCCGCACCTATTACGGCAAAGGCACCAAGCAGCTGTTCGACGTGGGGGAACAGCACGAAGTCGAGTTGCAACGCCTCATGCACTCCGTCCCCGGGCTGATCAGCTACACTCTGGCGCGAAGCAATGACGGCGGATTTTCCGTGACTGTATGCCAGGACCACCAGGGCATCGAACACAGCGTACAGACCGCCCGGAATTTCCTCGCCCAACATGCCCCGACCCTGAGCCTCGCCGCCATGCAGATCACCGAGGGAACGGTCATCGTCCACGTCCAATAGTCAGTCCCGCCGCGTCTGAAAGAGCGCGACTGCACCAAGTCGTAGCCACATCTAACAACGCCAGTTCAAGACAAACTCAAGCGGCACCGCCGCTGGAGCCGAAGCGGTTTGTTTTTTTGGCCAGACTGACAGAATTTACAAAAATAAATTCTAATCATTCTGGCTAAAACACTACCGGCATCGTTTTACCTTTGCCGGCAATTTTTTACAATTTTGAGGCACAAAAAAAGCGCGGAAGGCTTTCGCCCTCCGCGCTTTTGAATTCTTAAGGGATTAAGCCTGCACCGGTGCGGCAGCGGCTTCTTCCTTGTCGCGGTCTTCCATCGCGGCTTTGCGCGAGAGGCGGACGCGGCCTTTTTCATCCACGCCGAGGCATTTCACGGTGATGTCATCGCCAACCTTGCAGATGTCTTCCGTGTTTTTCACGCGGAAGTTCGCCAGTTCGCTGATATGCACCAAGCCGTCCTTGCCGGGGAGGAATTCGACGAACGCGCCGAATTCTTTCACGGTGACGACTTTGCCACGGTAGATCTTGCCAATCTCCGCTTCGGCCGTGCAGCCGCTGATGGCGTCCACAGCGATCTTCATGCCCTCCGCCGAGACGGAGAAAATGTTGACCGTGCCGTCGTCCTCGATGTCGATTTCACAGCCGGATTCTTCGACGAGACGCTTGATGTTCTTGCCACCTGGCCCGATGATCGCGCCGATTTTTTCGGGGTTGATCTTGAGGGTGGTGATGCGCGGAGCGTATTTGCTGATGTCCTTGCGCGGGGCGGCGATGGTCTTGGCCATTTCGCCGAGGATCCCGAGACGGGCAACGCGGGCTTTTTCCACCGCGATATCCATGATGGCGTGCGGCAGGCCCTTGAGCTTCAAGTCGAGTTGGAAGCCGGTGATACCCTTTTCCGTACCGGCAATTTTGCAATCCATGTCGCAATACGCATCTTCCCAGCCGATGATGTCGGTGAGCAATTCGTATTTGGAGATCTTGTCGCCGCTGTATTCCGTGCAGATGCCGACGCTGATGCCGGCAACCGGGCGAATCATCGGGACGCCGGCATCGAGCAGCGCGAGCGTGCCACCGCAAACCGACGCCATCGAGGTGGAACCGTTGGATTCCATGATTTCGCTGGTGACGCGGATGGTGTAGGGATAATTCTCCGAAGGAATCATGGATTCAATCGAGCGTTCGGCGAGGGCGCCATGGCCGATTTCGCGGCGGCCGGGACCACTGATGCGGCCGGTTTCGCCGACCGAGAAATTCGGGAAGTTGTAGTGCAGGATGAACTTCTTTTCCGTCTTGCCGCCGGTGTAGGAATCAAATTCCTGGGTGTCATCGCCGGTGCCGAGCGTAACGAGCGAAACGGCCTGCGTTTCGCCACGGGCGAACAACGCGGAACCGTGGGCGCGCGGGAGAATGCCAACTTCGCTGGAGATCGGACGCACCACATCAAACGCGCGGCCGTCGAGGCGCTTGCCGCTCTCGAGGATCAGTTTGCGAACGGCTTCCTTCTGGATGTAGTAAAACGCGTCGTTGATGACAAAGGGCGTGACCTTCTCCGCGCCGTATTTGGCGACGAGCTTTTCACCAACTTCGTTCTTGATGGCGTTGCACGCGGCTTCGCGGTTGAGCTTGCCGGGGAGGAGCAACGCGGGGACGAAACGGTCACCGGCGAGCTGTTTTGCGTCGGCGAGGATTTCGTCCGGAACAATCTTGAGCGTGATTTCGCGCTTCTTCTTGCCGATTTTGGCGGCGAGTTCCTTTTGCGCGACAATCATCGGCTGGATGGCTTCCTGCGCATATTTCAACGCGGCACTGAAGTCGGCTTCGGAAATTTCCTTGGCTGCGCCTTCGTACATGACGATGTCTTTTTCATTGCCGACATAGATGAGGTCGAGATCGCTCTCGGCCTGCTCGGCATGAGTGGGGTTGGCAACAAATTTGCCACCGACGCGACCGATGCGCGCGGCGCCGAGGGGCCCGGCCCACGGGATGTCGCTGACCATCAGCGCGGCGCTGGCGCCGATGATGCTCAAAATATCGGGATCGTTCTCGCCATCCGTGCTCAAGAGCACGGTCTGCACCTGGACTTCGTTATACCAGCCCTTGGGGAAGAGCGGGCGAATCGGACGGTCGGTGAGACGGCAGGTGAGGATTTCTTTTTCGGTCGGCCGGCCTTCGCGCTTGAAGTAGCCGCCGGGAAATCTGCCGGCTGCCGCCGCTTTTTCGCGGTAGTCAACGGTGAGCGGGAAGAAGTCCTGGCCTTCCTTGGCCTTGGTCGCAGCCACGGCGGCCACGATAACGATGGTTTCGCCCATCTGGACGGTCACAGCGCCGTCAGCCTGCTTGGCCAACTTGCCGGACTCAATGATAATCTGCTTGTCGCCGATGGCGGCGGTAATTTTCTCTGACATAACTGACTTTCTTTCACCGCCTCCCGAGGAACTTCAGTGAACCCCGAACCGAATCGGAGCTGAATGAAATTTCCCGAAGGCGGACTTTTTACGCGAGGTTTGGTGGTGGAATGAGGGCGTTCGCGGGGACAACCAAATTCCATTAACGGAAGGCGGGCTTGAAGTAGAATAAGCCGCGCCTTCCGCAAATTGATAAACTTACTTACGCAGCTTGAGCTTCTTGGTGACCGCCTGATAGCGGCTCACGTCGGTGTCTGCCAGATAATCCAGCAGACGGCGGCGCTGGCCGACCATCAAAAGCAGACCACGGCGGGAGCTGTGGTCCTTTTTGTTGGTCTGCAAATGCTCGGTCAAATGGTTAATGCGGTGCGTGAGCAGCGCGACTTGCACGTCGGCAGAACCCGTGTCCTTCGCGTGCGTCTTAAATGATTCAATCGTTTTTGTCTTCGCTTCCATAATTAAATGAGTGGGAGAGATTAATTATTAAACGGCAGACTGTAAAGCGAATTAAGCTGTCGTTTTTGACCAGTGCCAGACCAGTTTTCGCGCCGTGTGCGGCGCCAATTTTCCCCCTTCGCCAATCCTCAGTCCCTCGACCCAGAAAATTTCCCCGCGATCCGTCGCCGCCAAAACGAGCTGCCGCCGCTGCGCCGCCGGGATTTTGGCATTCACAAACAAGTCCTGCAGCTTGACCGCCGAGGCCGAACCGATGGGCTGGAAGCGGTCGCCTGCCCGCCAGTGGCGCAACACAATTTCTCCGCCGATTTTGTCCGCATCAAAAAATTCCGTCTGCCGGGTCGCGCGCCCCTGCGCGCTGCCGGATTTTTTGAAAGACCAACTCAATTTCCGGCCGCCAAATTCCGCCCGCCCGGCCCCGCCCGACAATTTTAATTTTAATTCATCCGTCTTGAAAGGTTCTCCACCCTGTTCTGAAGATTTAGCCAGGTGAATTTCCCCACCCTCGAAGCGCACGACGGACCTGGTGGAATCCACACTCACCCTTTTCCCGGACGTCGTTCGCAGCTGTTCAGTGAGTTCAAAATCCGCAACGACGCCGAGCGCCATCAATTGCTGATGGATAACCCGCCGCTGGAGGGCGACCGGCAGCGTGAAGAAGGTACACCGCCCCGTCTGCGACTGAACCGGGTCGAGCCATTGGCGCGATGTCGCACCGACGAACTCGGATTCGGCACCGGTGATTTCCATCAGGCGCAAAACCGTTTTCGACAGGCCCGGCTGATATTTTTCCTGCAACAGCGGCAGTAATTCGTGGCGAATCCGGTTGCGCAAGAAATCCGAGGAGGCATTGGATGCGTCCTCGCGGAACTGGATTTTATGTTGGCGCGCAAAGTCGAGAAGTTCACTTTTCGCCACTCCCAACAGCGGCCGGATCAGGGTGACAGCCCGGTCGGCGGGCGAAGGCGAAAGCCATTTCATGCCCGCCAGACCTTCACCACCTGCACCGCGCAGCAGGCGCAGAAAAAAAAGTTCAACCTGATCATCGGCATGGTGCGCCAGTGCGACGGCGTGAGTTTTTTGTTCCCGCGCCACGCGCGCGAGAAATTCGTGACGCCGTTTCCGCGCCGCCATTTCGACGGAGGTTTTTGACTGGGCGGCGAGCTTTTTCACATCCGCACGATCCGTATAAAATGGGAGTGATAATTTTGTTGCGGCATGCGCCACCCATTTTTCGTCAGCCGTGCTGGCGCGGCCTCGCAATTGATGGTTGAAATGCGCCACGACGATTTGCCAGCGGTGCTTGGGGGCGAGCGAATGCAGAACATGGAGCAACACCAGTGAATCCGCGCCGCCAGAAACGGCGACGAGGATTTTCTGACCACGCGCCAGCAGCTGGCGATCTTGAATTTCGCGTTCCGCGCGCTGGAGAAATGCACTCACCCGGTCAGCTTGCATTTTTTTTAACGACACGGCAAGCGGCTCGGGGCCACGCGCTCCCTTGTCAAGGCGCAAGCCGGAGCCGGTAAAACTGCTGTGGAAAGCTGATGGTATCCGTGAACGGCCAAACGCCGTTGGTCCCGAGCGTGTTGGTGGCGATGGGCCGCCAGATGCCGGCTGAAAACAAATTGGTCCGGGCTTCCAAAACATAGGTATACCCGGGCGCAGCCTTCAAGTTCATATCGATGCTGCCATTCGGGTTCACCGCGACGGCGGTGATGGCGGGATACGCAACGGCCAGAGTGACGATGGCTTGGAAATTCGTGCCACCAAATCCATCTACAAGCGTGCAGGCAAACTGGTCAGGCACGTTGTTGGGATTAAAGTAAACGAGCGTACCGGCATTATTGGTCACGGTCACCCCGTTGGTACTGACGGCCACAGCAGCCAACGAAACGGTGTCGCCATCCACATCGCTCCAATTGGTGGACAGGTCGGCGGTGGCGAGGTTTAACACCGTACCCGCGCCACGGGTATAAAATGCGGGATTGGCGGACGGCGGATGGTTGGTGACGACTTGCAGGAGCACGTTGGTGGCAGGCAGGTCGTTGACATCACCAAAATAAACGGCGGTGATCAGATTGGTGCCGCGCGGCAGGGAGGCCAGGTTGGTGCTGACGGCCTGGCCACCGGCGAGCAGTTCAGAATCGAACGAGGAATTGTTGGTGAAATACTGGATAGAACCGGTGGCATTGGTCGGCATGACGGTGGCGGTGAAGGTCACGTTGCCCTTAAAGCCAGCAGGATTGCTGGAGGAAATCAGCGCCAGTGTGGTGGCATACAAATTGACCGTCAGCGAAACCACAGCGCTGGTCGTCGCCCCGCCGGACGCGCTAGCCACGACGGCGTAATTCCCGGCGACGGCCGGAGTGACGTTGGAGAGCGTCAAGGTGCTGTTGGTTTGACCCGTCAAAATGGAGCTATTGAATGACCATTGATAGGTTTGCGGGGTACAGGCGGTAGTCAACATAGAGAATATTGCCGTCGTTCCGGCTGAGTTGGTAAGGCTTTGCGGCTGGCTCAAAACTACCGGCGGGGTTTGATCCAAGACAATTATTTGGTTAGTGGAATAAGCGGGGTTGCCGGAGGCATCCTTGACGGTGATGACCACAACGTTAGTGCCAAGGAATAAAATAGCGGTATTGGTCGGAATTTGCGTCATCGTCAACGCGCCGGATAAATCACTGGCGAGAATGAAATTCGTGCCAGTTAAGTTTGGCATTACGCCCACGCAGTTTGAATTGGCCGCTAAGACGAGATTGGTGAAAGCCCATAAAATGGCGGGCGGAGTCGTATCACGAACGACGACGGTGCGGATCGCGGTATTGGTGTTACCGCTGCCGTCGACCGCTATATAATTCACAAAGTTGGTGCCAATGGCATTGACGTTCACCATGCCGTTGGTGGTCAGGAGAGCAATACCTGAACAGGTATCGCTTACAACCACACCCAGGTCAACGAAGGCAGTGCCCAACTCATTCGTCATCAGATTGGATCCATTCAGCGTGATGACCGGTGGCGTCTGGTCGCGCACCAGAACAGTGTTGGTGGAATACGCTCTATTGCCCGAAGCATCGGCAACCGTGAGAACGACGATATTAGTGCCAAGCGGTAGCGGGGCATTGTTAGTGGGATTTTGCGTGATGGTCACCGGGCCCGACAAATCGGCGGCGAGAATAAAGTTGGTGCCAGTGACATTGGTCAACAGAGCGATGCAATTAGAATTGGCCACCAGCGTGAGATTGGTAAAGCTCCACGAAATTGCAGGCGACGTCGTGTCACGCACCACAACGGTGCGCGTGACGGTGTTAGTATTGCCGCTCCCATCGGTGGCCAGGTAAGTGACGTTGTTGGTACTGACGACGGCAATGTTCACCGTGCCGTTGGTGGTGACCGCCACGATGCCGGCGCATAGGTCGGTCGCAGTCGCGCCGGGATCAGTGAAGGCGGAGCCAAGCTCATTCGTTAGCCGACTGCCGCCGTTGAGCGTGATGACCGGTGGGAGCGTATCAAACACGGTGACGACGGCGTTGCTAGTGGCGCTGCCATACAGATTGGTGATGGAGACGGTGACGAGGTGGGTCGCGTGCACATTCGTCAGCAAAAAAACGGTGTTAGTTGCAGCGGTGACCGGCACGCTGTCGAGGCTCCATTGGAGGCTCAAGGGCGCCGTGCCGCTGACGGCAACGGAAAAAATGCCGTTGCTACCGCACTGTATGCTCTGGCTGACAGGGCCAACACCGATGCTGGCCGGCACTGAAACCGTCTGCGTTGAAATCAGCGTGGACGAAATGTTAGCCGTGCTGAATTCGGGCGTGACGGTAACGGCACTCAGAAGGTTGGTAAACACATTGGCGGCAACCGGGGTCAGCGTCACAGTTAAATTGGTCGAGGCATTCGCCTGCAAAATTCCCACCGGCCAAACCAGCTGGCCCGCCGTATAGGTATAACCCGGTGAGGCGGAAATCAATGTGACATTGGCCGGCACGGCGTCGGTGACAATGACATTCGCGGCGGATTGCGGGCCGAGGTTGGTGACGGCCAGCGTGTAAACCAGATTCTGCCCGGTCTGCAGCGAAATGGACGCCAATGTCTGGTTGACGGCTAGGTCGGCGATGACGGGAACACAATTGGGCGTTGCAACGCCATCCGTGATCGAAATAGTGTCCACATACCAGCCGACCGCGCCGCCCCCCCCGCTACTAGTGGAATTACTGGAGTCTGTGGCACAGTTCCAGCGCAGCTGGATGTTTTGCCCAGCGGCCGACGCCGGCAGATTGACGGTAACGGTTTGCCAGAAATTGTAAACACCGACCCAGGCGGAGCGACCGTTCAGCGGGTTGCCATTGGCAGTATTGATCGTGTTGTTATACCCCCCTGCGACAAAACTCCCGCCAGCAGTCAAAATGTCGGTGAAGGCGGCATTCCCAATTTTAATCTCCAAGACGCCCCCATCCCGGTAAATGTGGGAAGAGGTCGAATGAAAGTCGAAGCTAAAATTATGCCGGAAGGAAAGCTGCGCGTTCGAGCTAAAAATGGAAATCACCGGAGAAACGAGCGCGCTTTCACTGGTGCTAGCGATGTCTGCAACAAAGATTGAATTTGGCGCGGTATCTAATGTCGCCGCAGTGGTCGCCCACGCGTTGCCGGTGCCGGTGATGTTCGTCGTTGTCCAACCCAACGGCAGCGCGGGCACAGCGACGCCATCAAAATTTTGCGTGAGGGACTGGGTCAGGTTGGTCAAAAAACCACCCAAAGGCAAAGCAAAGCTCACCGTACCCAGATTAGCGCTCCCGTCCTGGAGTTGCAGCGTGGCCACAATATTGGAACCGCAGGTGCCGGCAGCGGTGAACGTGAACGGCCTGCTTGTGGAACCCCCATTCCCTGCCACAACCCCATATGTTTGCTGCCCGCTGGGGGCAAGCACCCCGGTATTCGCCTGGAATGTCGCCACCAAATTGGTGGTGGCGACTGTGCCTTGATTTTGCAGGGTGAAATTCACTGAGACCGTTTCGCCTGGGTCAATCGCGCCGTTCGTGGGCGTGGCGCTCTCCGCGAGGAGCGTCCAGCCGGCGTTGGTGAGGGACGCCGGCAGGATAACGGTGAGCGTGGCCATACTGCTGACGGCTGCACCATAACCGTTGGTTACGTAAAGATTATAGTTGCCGGCACTATTGATCGTGACGGCAGTCAGCGTCAGCACATTTGAATTGGCCCCGGAAATCCCGGAACTGTTGGAAAGATTCGTCCCGTTCTTGCGCCACTGATAGGCCAGGCTGGCGGAGCCGGTGACAGTGGTACTCAAGACGGCGTTGCTGCCGCCAAACACGGTCAGACTGGTCGGCTGCGTGGAGAAAGCGGGCGCGGAGCCGACATTCAAAACAACCACGCTGCTTGTCACCGCCCCGTAATTGTTGGACACAATCAAACTGTAATTGCCGGCGTTACCGACAGTCACCGCTGCGAGCGACAACACATTGCTGGCACTGCCAACAATATTGCCGCCGTCCGCCAGGTTCACGCCATTGAATTGCCACTGGTAAAAGAGAGGCGCGGCGCCGCCGGCAGTGGTGGAAAAAACGACATTCACGCCAATGGTCACATTCTGGCTGGTCGGCTGGGTAATGAGAAATGGTTTCGCGGGCGGAGCCAGGGCGTTGATGAGGTTGGTTCCGTTGGGGGAGCCGAGGCCGGTGCACAGATCATAGCCCGCCACGGCGTTATACAAACCGGGCGTATTGGTGCCAATATTGGAGCCGGTGGTGGTGTCATGGAATAGCGCCGCATAGTTTGCATTCGTGCCCAGCGCATACAGGGCCGGATTCAGAAATCCCACCGACGACAACCCCGCCAGCGCCGCCTGCTGGTTGACCAACGCGGTGAAGCCAGCCCATAAGGGGGCGGCGCAACTCGTGCCCCCAAAGATGCCCGCACTGCCGTTGCCATAAATTACATAAATATTGTCCGCCGTCAGCGCCACATCGGGAATGTTGCGCTTGGTGGTGGAGCGGTTATTGCCAACGGTGGTGGCGGTGGTCTGCCAGTAAGGGATATTGTAATAGGTGCTGAGGCCCCCGCTGGAGCCGACATTGGGATGGCCGCTGTTGTTCCAGTTCCAAACAGTCTCACCCGTATATGCCCCGCCGGGGCCCGTCGAGAGTGTGGTGCCACCAACCGCCGTGACGTTCGAACTGGTGATGGGCGTCGTGAAGGAACTGGTGGTATCGATGGTATTAGCACCGGTATAGGCGTCGCTGTCGCCAGAAGCCGTAAAGTAGGACTGGCCCTGCGCAATCATTTTGACAAGGTAACCATCGGTGGTGGTGCTGGGCCCGCCATTCCAACTCCAGGATGAACTGATTTGCTTCGCCAGATTATCGGAGGCGATCCGACTTAATACGTCGTTGGGGATAAAATTAGCCGGGTTACCTTCATACACAATGAGTTTTGAAATTCCCGGAGCCATCGCAATGACCATCTCCATATCGAGCGACACCTCGGGATTTCCATTGGCTGTCGGTGTACCACTAAAACTGTCCAGCAGAACCGTTTGTAACGGCACATTGGGCAAGCCGGCCTGATTTTCATAAGCGACGATGTCGTTGGAATAAAAACCATCAAACTGCACAAGACCGACGGTTTGATTGGACCCGTTCAGGGCAGTGCCTGGCGCATAGGCCGCTCGGAAATCACTCCCGAAATACTGCCCGCCGCCGCCAGGCGCCGAACCGGAATTGGGTCGGACCAAGCGGCTTTGTGGCGAGAGCGGTTGCGGCTGAATCAGCGGATGCGGGCGGGAATAATCGCTCAAGCCCTGGATATCAACCACCGGAAGGGCTGCGGTCACCGTCGGCTCCGTGTCGGGCGCAAAGAAATCGCGCGCCTCGCTGGGATGCCGGTAAGTCCGCAACTTGATTTGAAACGTCCGCTCCACATTGGCCGCCGAACCGATAACATCCAGCAACATTCGATCACCGTGTTTCTCGGAGATATTCAACCCGCCAGCCTGCGCAAAGGCCACCACAGACTGATAATCCTGTTCCGTTGGTCCGAAGCGGTCAGTGAATTCAGCCGGGGTGAGAAATTGATGGTAATTGGTGCTGGCCGGGTCGTAAAGCTGACGGATCAAGTCACCTAGTTCAGCCTGATGGCGCAGCGGCAAGCCGATGGCCAGCGACAGTTGATTGGTTGCCGGCACAAGACCTTTGGTCGCCAAGTGAGCCACCACCGACGGCACGTGACCTGGCAATACTCGATGACTCACCTCTGCGCCCCGGCTAATAGCCAGCACACCATAAAAAATCAAAATGACGAGACCTTTTAATTGGCGTCCGAACATAAATAAATCAAGGCAAACATTATCTTTAGAGTTAATCCTGGGGCGGGCAATAATTCATGGCCAGCGGCGGATCCGGTAAAAACGTTGTGAATTCATGCCCGGGGCCTCCGTAAAACTAGTCGTGTTGGCAGTCGCGGACAGGTTGGTCAGGACGAGCCAGTTGGTTTGAAGCAGGTTGGTCAAATATTGGATTTGATAGCCAACCCCGGCAAGCGTGTTCCAGTTAAAGGTAATGGCATTTGTCCTTGCAAAGAAAGTGGAGAATGACGGCACGGGAATGGGGGTGACCGTGACATCATCAAGGCCAAACCCGTTCGGCTGGTTTTCGGCGTTGAACAGAAGCGTGGTGTTGGTACCGGTGGCAGTGACGATGAAGAGCAGATTCGTCCACGCCAATACCGGGGGACTGGTGTTTAAATAAATGGGATTCTGGCTGACGCTGTTGGTGTTCCAGTTGACTCCGAATTGCTGCACCGAGCCACTCACCGGATTGACAACCCAGAAGGACACTAAATAGGCCTGTCCGGGAAATGTATTCAACGGCTGCGACAAGGTCGCCAATTGGACATCGCCCAGAAACGCCCCGTACAAGCCCGAGTGGATGTAGTCAGGACCAGTGCCGTCACTCAAGGAACTCGCATTAATCACCCCATTGTTAATATAGCCGCCGGAATTGGCTGTGCCTACCAACGTCCAGCCGGTGAAATCGCCCGTCTCAAACCCGCCATTCTGCACAATCGATAGGCCGACCAGCACGCTACCGGTGACCGTCTGCACAAACTGACTGGCCAGATTGGTAACTTGAATAACAGCTGTGTAAGTTCCGTTCGTTAACGTCGCAGCGGCGGCCTTGGGGGTGATGGTCACGAAACTTTGTGCGCTGGATGCCAGACTGCCACTGGACGGTGAAACATTAAACCAAGCAGAGGTGTTACCGAGGCTCCAGCTCACAACTCCACTGCGTTCATTGGTTAATAGGATCCCCTGCGATGCCGGTTGGAACGGCCCGCCAGTCGGCCCGCTGAACGAAAAATTGGTCGGCGGGAGAATCACCAGCGGATCACTCACCTTGAGCGTGAAAAGACGGGAATGTGCCACGCCAGTGGTGACATTGGAAAACCATAGGCTAGCCGAGTAAGCACCGGCCGTCAGATTGCTGGCCACGGAATTCAGGCTGACCACGACCGGACTACTTGCACCGGCGGCCAGCGCACCACCGGCCGACGACACGCTCAGCCACGCGGAGGTATTGATGAGCGACCATGCCTGCGGCACTGCGCTGACATTGGTCAGGTAAAAAGTCTGGGCAAGTAAGTTGAAGACTCCCGCGACCGAGGCGATAGCGTTAAACCCAGCATTGGAAACCACCACGAGCGGGTCGGGGTGTACCAGCGCATTTATTAAATTAGTGCCGTTCGGCGTGCCGAGGCCCGTGGCAAGATCGTAGCCCGGAACGGCATAAAACGCATTCGGGCTGGAAGTCGACGTGTTGTTACCAACGCTGGTGTCATGAAACGTGGAACTATAAATGGATTCATTGGCGATCTCGTAAATAGCCGGGTTGATGAAGCCAACGGACGGCTGGCTGAAGGCCGCAGCCTGCTGATTGACCAGGGCCATGAACCCCGCCCACAGCGGGGCGGCGCAACTCGTGCCGCCGTAGCTGCCGCTGCTGCCATTGCCCAGCATGACATAGCAGTATTCGGCCGTGAGCGCCACGTCGGGAATATTCCGCGCCGTCGTCGAACCACCATTGCTTAAAAATGAATTAATGCCCAGCTGCCAGGAGGGGATTGCATAGTAGGTGCTAATGCCGCCGCTGCTGCCAATCCCGTTGTTCCGGTTCCAGACCGTTTCCGACGTATAGTTTCCACCGGCGCTGGCCGTGGTGAGCGTGGTCCCGCCGACTTGCGTGATATAAGGGCTGCTCGACGGAGCGGCTGTGTTTGCGGAATTATCCACATAGCCTGCCGGAAAGGCGTCGCTGTCACCTGAGGCGTTGAAGAAAGACTGTCCCTGGGCAGCCATGGTTTTAAAAATATTGTCGGTGCTCGTGACCGGCCCACCGCTCCAGCCCCAAGAGGAACTTAAATTCTTTACTGCGTTGCTGGCCGCCATCGCGTTCAAAACGTCATTGGGCCAAGATGAAAGCGGCCCTTCAAACACCAAAATTTTCGACAAGCCAGGGGCCATAGCCATGGCCATTTCAATGTCGAGCGAAACTTCGTCATTGCCGCCATTGACACCGATTGACCAGTTAGTTGAACCGACTGGCACAGTTTGGACTTGGATGTTCGTGCGTCCACCACCCGCCTGCTGCGCGTAGGACATAACATCGTTGGTGTAATAGCCATCGAGTTGAAACAAGCCCACCTGCTGCCCCGCGCCCGTAAGCGCCACGCCCGGTGCATAGGCATTGCGAAAATCATTACCAAAATAACTACCGCCCGAACCGGAGCCAGTTTTGGGAGCAACGATGTTTGGATCCATCCTGTGCAGATTGGGATGCGGTCTAGAATAATCGCTCAAGCCGCTCACATCCTCCACCGGCAATCCAACCTCCACGCTCGGCTCTGCGTCCGGCGCGAAAAAATTTCGTGCCTCGGTCGGATGCTTGTATTTGTTCAGCTTGATATGAAACGCGCGTTCCACGTCCGCGGCCAGGGCGGTGACGTCCAGCAAAAGGCGATTGCCGTGTTCGTGGGAAATTTTGAAGCCATTGGTCAACGCGAAATTTTTCACCGCCACATAATCCGCTTCTGACGCGCTGAACCGTGCGGTGAACTCCACCGGCGTCAGAAAATGTCGGTAGCGCGGACTCGCGGGGTCGTAAACGTCAGCCAGGAACTTGTCGAGCCCGGCTGGATCACGCAACGGGAGACCGATGGCCAGGGTGAGCTGATTGGTGGCTGGCACATGGCCCACCGGGGCCAGCCGTTTGACGGCCGGCGGCACATGCCCAGCCAAAGTCACCCAACCCGGCCCGGCACCGAAGGCCGTCATTCCCACCAGACCAAAAACCCCAGCCAGCCAGGCGCGGGTTTTTCGAAATAGCCTTAACTCCAGTCGCCGACTTCCTGGCAACAGGAGACTCATCAGAACAGATTTTTCTGGCTGGCAGACGGACATGGCTATTTATCGTATCGGTTAGGGCACGAGCTTGAGCCGGTAAAATTTCTGCGAAAAATTGGCGGTGTCCGGATCCGAGAACTGGAGCGAGTTGGTTGCGGACAAGACCGGGCTGCCCAGATCCGCCCAGTTCGGCTGGGTCAGATTGGTCTGATATTGAATTTGATAGACCGCGCCGGGCGTGGTGGCGAAGGTGAAGCGGAAGGTGGCCGGACTTTGGATAATCGCCAGGACATGCGGCGCGGCCACGGGCTTGACGCTGATGTCATCCAGCCCGAGATAATACGGGTCATCCTGAAAGCCGAACTGGAGGAGCGAGCCGGCCGTGGTGGCCGTGACGGTCAATTGCAAATTCGTCCACGCGGTGAACGGAAGATTGACGGCGTCATAAATCGTCGCGCCTTCCCACTGCACCTGAAATTCATTCGGCGTGGCCCCGACGGTGTTATTCGGGTTCACCAACCACAGTGAGAGCCGGTAGGACTGACCGACGGTTGTGGGTAAGGTTTGCGAGAGATAGCCGAGCGTGCCGGGTTGGCCCAATTGCGCGCCATAATGGCCGGAGTGAACCAGTCCGACGCGATTCCCAACCTGGGTAGAACTGGCGTTCAGCGTCCAGCTGTTGAACGTGCCGGATTCGAAGCCGCCGTTGGCCACCAGATTCTGGGCGATGCTTAAAGTGAACGGCAGCGTCTGCAGGATTTTATTTTTACTGTTCAGCACCGACACGGAGCCCTTGTAAACCCCTACTTTAAGTTTGCTGGCACTGGCATTCAGGCTGACGGTAAAATTGGTCTGGCTGTGGGCCGCCACCTTGCCACTGCCAGGGCTCACCGTGAGCCAGTTTCCGGATTTTACCACCTTCCATGCGCCGGTCGTGCCGCCGAGGTTTGAAAGGGTATAAGTCTGAGTCGAGGGAAGAAACGGGCCGCCCGCCGGCCCACCCGCCTTGAAGCCGGAGACCGGCTGCACGGAGAGGACCGGCAACACCTGAAGCTGGAAGACGACCGACTGAACCGCCGGCGACGTCTGGTTGGTGAACTGGAAGCTGACGGAATAATTGCCCACAGCCAGATTGGTGACCGCCGCCGTAAAACTGACCGTGAGATCGGTGGTTGCCTGCGGATCCAGGTCGCCGCTGGTGGACGAGACGGTCAACCACGCCACCGCCCTAGGATTGAGCAAGGTCCAAGTCAGCGGCGAGGCCCCCGAATTGGTCAAGGTGATGACGGCCTTGGTGGGACTAAACGGCCCGCCAACAGCCCCAACGGCGGCGAGGGGGGAACTGGAAATAATGCCCAGCGCATTGGTGGCCGCCCCACCCACCAATGCATCAATGAGGCCCTGCCCTGCCGGCGTCCCCCAGCCGGTGCACAGATCGTAGCCGCTGACGGCATAAAATTGCGCTACACTGCTGCTCGAGGTGCTGTCGCCCTTGGTGATGTCATGAAAATAATTCGTATAATTCACGTCGGCACCGACCGCATAAACCAAGGGGTTCAGAAATCCGACCGGCGCGCCGCCGTTTGCCGCCGCCTGCTGGTTGGCCAGCGCCATCAGCCCCGCCCACAAAGGCGCCGCGCAACTCGTACCGCCGACTGAACCGGACGCGCCGTTGTCCGAGTAGGAATAAACATTGTCAGCTGTGAGCGCCACATCCGGAATATTGCGCCGGGTAGTGGAGCCGAGATTGGCCGTCATGCTGACGCCCGCCTGCCAGTTGGGAATCGCGTAGTAACTACTGATACCACCGCTGCTGCCGCTGCCACCGCCCCAGTTCCAGACCGATTCAGACTGCCAGGCGCCGGCGGGGCCGGTCGTCACGAGCGTCGTGCCTCCCACCTGCGTGATGTAAGGCGAACTCGAAGGTGCGTTTTGGTTTGAGGGATTGTCCACGCCGTTGACGGAGCTGGCACCGATCGTAAACGCGTCACTATCACCCGCCGCATTGAAAAACGATTGCCCCTGCGCCGCCATCTGCTGAAAAATGGCATCGGTGGTTGAACTGGGACCGCCGCCCCACCCCCACGAACAGCTCAAGCTTTTCACCGTGTTGCTCGCCGCCATGACATTCAAGATGTCGTTCGGAAAACCATTGGGGCCGCCCGAAAAGACAATTATTTTTTGCAACCCTGGGGCCATGGACATCGCCATCTCAATGTCCAAGGTCACTTCACTGTTGCCACTGGCGTTGCCGGTCGTCGGCACCCCGTTGTAGCCATCCACCAAAACCGTTTGAATCGGGATATTGGTCCGCCCGCCACCCGCCGCCGCCGCATAAGCCGCCACGTCAGCGGCGTAATACCCATCGAACTGCAACAGCCCCACCATCTGTCCCGCGCCCGTCAGAGTTGTGTCCGGGACGTACGCCGCACGGAAATCATCGCCCAGGAAATCGCCGGTGGGGGCGGAGCCGGTTCTGGCCACCGCGTTACCGGTCACGGCGTTTTTTTTCACCAGCTTCGGGTGCGGCAGCTTGTAATTATTCAAGCCGCTGACATCGGCAATGGGCAAGGTGAAATCCACTGACGGCTCCGTATCCGGCCCGAAGAAATCACGCGGTTCGGTGGGATGTTTGAATTTCCGCAGCGTGAGGTGAAAGGCGCGCTGGATGTCCGCCACATTCGCCCGCACATCCAGCAACAAGCGGTTGCCATGGGTACCGGTGATTTGAAAGCCGTGCGCACTAGCGAACCCTTTCACGGCCGCGTAATCCGCCGACGACGGGCCAAACCGCGCGGTGAATGCGTCCGGCGTGAGGTAATGCCGGAAATTCGGGCTGGCCGGATCGTAAACCTCCTGGAGAAACCGGCTCAAGCCCGCCGGATCGCGCAACGGCAATCCAATGGCCAAGGACAATTCATTGGACGCCGCCAAATCATTGACCGGCGGCAACTTACCAAGCACCGAGGGCACATGCCCCGGCAAGACTTTCAATGCCATCCCAAAAACAGGACACACCGAAAGCGTCCCCATGAGACAGAGAAATGGCAGGATCCCCAAATAATTGGTTTTTCCGAGCATGATTACAAAGGTGGCTTTGCTTTTTGAAATTAAGCATTTTACGTTCCGAATTTCGCAAAATGGCTACGCAAGAAAGTAACCGATACCGCCGGCAAGTCAATTTGCAGACGATTAACAACAAAGTCACGAAGTCGCAAAGGGGCTAGAGGTCGGGTAGCAAGTGCCAAGGAATAAGGGAGACCCAGGCGGAGGGGGACGGTGGTCAGCGACAATTATTCCTTTCGCCACTTCCCTAGTGGCGGAAGCCCCCCCCCCCGGAGTGGGAACCCAAACAGTCACGTTGTTGGTGGTTTGTAGTCATTGGTGATAGATCCGGTGCAGGGGTGGACGATGGCATTTAAAAATTGATCAACCGCTCTCACTCCGGCCCAGTGACCCTTCCGGATTGCCGATTGCCGATTGAAGCAGAATTAGCGAAACATCCGACCTTCCACCGGGGTACTGGCTGTCGCCCTTCCAGGGCTTTCGGTTTGAGCCTCCTCACGTCGGCTGCTCCATAGCAAATATAGGAGTGTCGGCGGACGCCGGGTGGCCAAGGTGGCGACTGCGGCCAGACTTTTACATCCCCAGGCCAGGCCAACGGGCGGCGGATTGGGACCATCCGCGCTCCGCCTGGGAACCCGCTGCGGTGGTTTCGCCCTTCAGCACAATGTGATTTATTTGTTTTGTAAATCACCCTCCCAATCGTGAAAATCCATGGCTCCATGCATTCGTTCACTGACGAATTAAACCGCCGCCTGTCCGAGTACCGCGAACAAAACCTGTTCCGCGAATTGCGGCGCGTGGATTCCGCTCAAGGAACACACCTCAAAATCGGCAACCAGACGTTCCTGAACTTTTCCGCCAACGATTACCTGGGCCTGGCCACCCATCCGGCGTTGAAAGCTGCTGCCACCCAAGCCGTGGAACACTATGGCGCGGGCGCGGGGTCATCACGACTCATCTGCGGATCGCTGTCGCCCTTTCACGACTTGGAAGACGCGCTCGCCGCCTTTAAACAAACGGAGGCGGCACTGACGTTTTCCACGGGCTACGCCGCGGTGCTCGGCACCATCACGGCGTTGATGGCCAAGGATGACATCCTCATTCTGGATAAACTCGTCCACGCCTGCATCGTGGATGCCGCCCGGCTTTCCCAGGCGAAACTGCGCATCTTTGACCATAACGACCTGAACGACCTGGAAGACAAGTTGAAGTGGGCAGACCAGCATGCCACCGCGGAAGGCGGCCAGCGGCAAGCGCACATCCTCGTGGTCACGGAATCGATTTTCTCGATGGACGGGGATGCGGCGCCACTGAGCGCAATCGTTGCGCTCAAAGAAAAATACGGCGCCTGGCTGATGGTGGACGAAGCCCATGCCACCGGCATTCTGGGCGCCAAGGGACACGGCCTGACCGGCGAACCCAGCATTCGCGGCCGGGTTGAAATTCAAATGGGCACGCTGGGCAAGGCCCTCGGCGCCAGCGGCGGGTACATTTGCGGCCCGCGCGCGCTCATTGACTATCTCGTGAACCGCGCCCGCAGTTTTATTTTTTCCACCGCCCCCGTCCCCGCCGCCGCCGCCGCCGCACTGGCAGGACTCCAGTTGGTGGCCTCGGCCGAAGGCGACGCTCTGCGGAAAACCTTATTCGCCCGCATTGGCGAGCTCAACGCAACGCTCAAGCTCCCTCACGCGACCTCGGTCAGCGCCATTGTGCCGCTGATTCTGGGCGATGAAATCCGGACGCTTGCCGCCGCCGCCGCTCTGCGGGCGCAGAACCTCTTTGTCCCCGCCATCCGGTATCCCACCGTGGCGCGGGGGGCGGCGCGACTGCGCATCACCTTGACCGCCACACACACCGCCGCCGAGGTGGCGAGGCTGGCCGCGGCGCTGGAACACCTTTAACTTTTAAATCACCACCGCGATGCACCCGCTAGCAACCTTGGATCGGAAATATGTCTGGCATCCGTTTACGCAGATGCGCGATTGGCAACGTCGCGAACCGATTGTCATCACCTCGGGCCAGGGCGCAGTATTGCGGGACGCCAAGGGCCGCGAATATCTGGATGCCAATTCCTCCATTTGGACAAACCTGCACGGCCACCAGCATCCGAAAATCAACGCCGCGCTCCAACGCCAGCTGAAGAAGATTGCGCACAGCTCCGCCTTAGGGCTGGCGAATGAACCCGCCAGTTTAGTGGCGGAACAACTGGTGCGCATTGCGGATGATAGCGGGCGGGGGGCGAAGTCAGGCGGCTCCCCTGCACGGCTGTTCAACCTGCCATCCACAATCGCCCAGCCGAAATTGGAAAAGGTGTTCTTTTCCGACGACGGCTCCACCGCCTTGGAAGTGGCACTCAAGCTGGCCTATCAATTCACACTCCGGACCCGCCCAGCCCGGCAGCGCACGTCCGCTCGCACCACCCCGCCCCGATTTCTCTCGCTCACCGGAGCGTATCATGGCGACACCATTGGCGCCGTTTCATTGGGGCACATTGATATATTTCATAAGGCCTATGGCGGGATGCTGTTCAAGACGGATCAGGTGATGTCGCCGTATTGCTACCGCTGCCCGTTCAACCGGGCGAAACCGGAGCGAGCCGATGCGCGGGCATACCGCCAGTGCCACTGGGAATGTGTCACCCTGGTGGAAAAGAAATTTTCCGCCCAGAAAAAAAAGGGCCAATCTTACGCCGGCTTCGTATTCGAGCCGTTGATGCAGGGCGCAGCGGGCTTGATTCCACAGCCCAGCAGCTGGCTTGGCCGGGTGACGGACATTGCCCGCAGCCACGGTGCGCTGCTGATTGCCGACGAAGTGATGACCGGTTTTGGCCGGATGGGGGTTACCCCGGTGAAAGGCGGCCAGCCGCCAGCGGCAGCCTTGTTTGCGTGCCAGCAGGAAAATGTGCGACCGGATTTTCTGTGCGTGGCGAAAGGTTTGACGGGCGGTTATCTGCCGATGGCGGCGACCCTGACCACGCAAACGATCTTTGACGCCTTCCTGGGCGAATACGAGGACTTCAAAACATTTTTCCACGGTCACAGTTTTACCGGCAACCAACTCGGTGCGGCGGCGGCGCTCGCCAGCCTGGGGCTGTTACAGACAGAACAGTCCCTCCGCCAGCGGGCACGCTTGCAACAACAGATGCAGGAAGAATTGGCAGTCCTCTGGACATTGCCTCAGGTCGGGGACATCCGGCAAGTGGGGCTGGTGGCGGGTGTGGAACTCGTCAAGGACTGGCGCACGCGGGCGCCGGTTGCCTTGCGGGAACGCGCGGGCATCCGCGTGTGCGAGGGGATGGCGCGGCGCGGTGTGCTGACCCGGCCGGTCGGCAATGTGATTGTGCTCATGCCGCCCTATTGCACTACGCGCGCCCAGGTGCGGAAGATGGTGAACGCCCTGGCGGAGAGCGTGGCGGAATTGGAATAAGAAAACAGCGGAAAAATGAACCACCAAGACGTCAAGGACGCCAGAAGACAAAACTGCAATTATTAGCCGCAAAACAGCGCGAAAGGCGCGAAGCAACTTGATGTATTCAACGCCGCTGAGCTTATCCATGTGCTGCGGATTGGGACAATCCGCGCTCCCGAGGCTTGGCCGAAGGCGACAAATCAAAAGCGGAAACCAGACTGGCCGGGCGGGACGCCGGCGCTCCCAGCAGAGCGAAAAAAAGAGAAAAACCTGAGATACGGAAGGAGCCGGCAGTTAAAACGGTTCAGCGGCTGGGGCCTTGGCGGTTGCTGCGCCCGAGCACGGGCGCGCTCCGCAAGAAGACCATTTTGACCTGGGATTTATTACCCACGACGTCTTGGTTGGTTCGTGGCTTGGTTGTTCAATTCCCAATTGCGGAATTCAGGGGACAGGGACTGAGGATCCGTTTTTCAGAGAGACGGTTGCGGTTGGCACATCCGCTTGCCCCGCCGGAGACAGTCGTCTAATTTTGACGTGTGAAACGAACCGGCCGCCCCATCATCCCGCGCAAAACGATTTATCGGCTCTCGATTTATCTGCGCTGCCTGGCGCGACTGCGCGAGAACCGCATCAGCACCGTTTCCAGCGAGGCGCTCGCCAAGGCCGCCGGCGTCAAACCCACCCAGCTCCGCAAGGACCTGGCCTACTTCGGGACGTTTGGAACGCGCGGCCTCGGCTATGACGTCAGCGAATTATCCGGGAAGATTTCCGACGAGCTGGGCACCTCCAGCCTGCAGCCCGTGATTCTGGTGGGCGTCGGGCATCTGGGTCTGGCGCTCGTCTCTTATCGCGGGTTTGAGAAGGAGGGATTTGAGATTCTGGCCGCCTTTGACACCGAGCCGCGCCGCAAGCGCGACAAGGAGATCAAGCAGCCCATCTATGGCATGGAAAAAATGGCCAGCTTCATTCAGGAACACAACGTGAAGATGGCCATTCTCTCGGTGCCGGCCGACGCGGCACAGACCGTCGCCAACCAGCTCATTGCCGCCGGCGTCATGGGGATTTTGAATTTTTCACCCATTGTCCTGGCCGTGCCGGAGGACGTCATGGTTAACAATGTCAATCTGGCCATCGAACTGGAGAATTTGAGCTATTTCATCCAAGGTTGAGACACCCCGAGAGGCAGGCCGAGGCCGCAGTCTTGCCGCAGGGACGGAATATTGAAATTTAGCTTTCCTTCTAAACCCACTCTGTTAGAACGTCGTCATCCAACCTGTTGTCGGGCTTAAACGTTAAGCTGGGCAGCATTATTATGAAAATCAGCCAGACCAAGTGGGACACCAGCTCCGGCTGGGTCAACAAAACGGGTGGGGCGTTACCGGGCGCGCAACTGGCGCTGGTATTCGGATCAACCGCCCTGCTTAAAAGGGCTGATTTGATGGCCGACATACACACCCACAATCCCCAGGCGCTGCTTTTTGGCTGCTCAACCGCCGGGGAGATCTCCGGCGTGGAAGTGACGGATGACACGCTCATCGTGACGGCAGTCGAGTTTGCTCACACGCCCCTCCGGGTTGCCACTGTGAATCTCAGCCAGGTGAGCGGGAGCGACCAAGCGGGCGAAGATCTCGCCCGCGCCCTGCCCCTGGCGCTGCCGGACGGAGATCCGCTCAACCATGTCATGGTTTTATCTGACGGCCTTAAAACCAACGGGAGCCAACTGGTCGCGGCGCTGGCAAAACAACTCCCCCCCACGGTGGTCGTCACCGGTGGCCTAGCCGGCGACGGGGCACGCTTTGCCGAGACCGTGGTTTTATCAGAAGGCGCGGCACGGCCGGACATGGTGGTGGCGGTGGGTTTTTACGGGAACCGGTTATGCGTTGGGTACAGCGGGTTTGGCGGCTGGGATTCCTTCGGCCCGGAACGGCTCATCACCAAATCGCGCGGGAACGTGCTTTACGAACTGGACGGCCAGTCAGCGCTGGCGCTCTATAAGAAGTATCTGGGGGCACAGGCGAAAGACCTGCCCGGTTCCGGATTATTGTTCCCTTTGAGCCTGCGGATCAACCCCGGCCAGACCGGCGTGGTGCGCACCATTCTTTCCGTCAACGAAGCGGAGCAAAGCCTGACCTTCGCGGGCGACGTTCCGGAAGGTGCCTACGCGCGTTTGATGATGGCGAACTTTGACCGGTTGATTGACGGGGCCGGCGAAGCGGCGAAGTCGAGCAAGGTCGCCGGCGCCGTGACCGGCCCCCAGCTGGCGGTACTGATCAGTTGCGTCGGTCGCAAGCTGGTACTCAAGCAGCGGGTGGAGGAAGAGGTCGAGGCGGTCCGGAATGCGCTGGAGGCGGGCACGGTCCTGGCGGGGTTTTACTCCTACGGGGAGATTTCCCCATTCAGTTCGGGCAGCAAAAGCGAACTGCACAACCAAACCATGACCGTCATCCATTTCACCGAACGGTAAGCCGCCATGCACAACCTGCTCACCCGCCAGATGCGGCGCCATTTTGGCGATGATTTCCTGACCCCGCCCGAATGGCAGGGGCTGCTGGCATTAATCAGTCAGGCCTACGAGCAGTCCGATGCAGATCGCCAGATGCTGGCACGTTCCTTGGAACTCAGTTCGCAGGAGCTGAAGGAAATGTATCTCGCGGAAAAGGAATCCATCCTGCGCCAGCAACTCGAAGACCTCAAGACGGAGCGCCAACGTTTCAAAACCCTGGCCGACAACGTGCCGGCGGGCGTTTTACGGCTGAACTCCGACTGGAACTGCGATTTCGTCAATCAAGAATGGATCAATATCACCAGCCTGACGGCAGCGGAAGCCGCCGGTCACGGCTGGTGGAATTCCATTCATCCGGATGACCTGAAATTGTTCCGGGGGTTTTACGACCATCTGATCCAAACCGGCACTGCTTTTGCCTGCGAATTCCGGATTAAAAATCCGACCGTGAACGAGCTGTGGGTTTATTGCACCGCCATCGCAGAGCACCAAGATGAAGCCGGACTGTCCGGTCACATTTTCTGCATGGTGAACATCACCGAAAGGAAGAATTCGCTGAAGCAGATCGAACGGTCCCAGCGCTTGGAAAGCATCGGGGTGCTGGCGGGCGGGATCGCCCACGACCTCAACAATGCGCTTGCCCCCATCCAGGTGGGTCTGGACCTCATTGGCAAGAACCACTCCCCGCAGGACCAGCGGTTGCTTGAAATCATCGCCATGAGCACCCAGCGCAGCTCGGATCTGGTCCGGAACTTGATCACCTTTGCCCGGGGCGGCGAGGGCATCAAAAACTCCGTGTCCCTCGACTCAGTCATCAAGGAATTAACCCTGGTGGTCCGGGCTTCGTTTCCGAAAAACATCGAGGTAGTGACGCGCATGGCAGACCCCCTGCCAGATATTCTGGCTAATTTTACTCAGCTGCATCAGGTGCTATTAAATTTGGCGGTAAACGCCCGAGACGCCATGCCCGAAGGCGGGCGGCTGACCTTTGAGGCAAGCCTGATCCGCATTGAAATCGCGACCAAGGGAACGCTCGCGGTCCTCAAACCGGGAGCCTATCTGCGAATTTCGGTGGTCGACACCGGCAGTGGCATGACCCCGGAAGTTCTGGACCACATGTTCGAACCCTTTTTCACCACCAAAAAAAACGGCACGGGATTCGGGCTGTCGAACGTGGCGGGCATCATCAAGGAACACAAGGGGGACATCCGGGTCTATTCCCTCCAGGGGCGCGGCACCACCTTTCACCTGTATCTGCCCGTCCAGGAAGCCTCCCCGGCGTCAATCCCCCGCCCCGCCTCGCCGGCAATGGCAGATGGCGGCGGGCGACTCGTCCTCGTCGTGGATGACGAGGAAAACATCCGCGACCTGCTCAAGCTGGTGCTGCGCAAATCGAATTACCAAGTCATTGAAGCCATTAACGGCATTGAGGCGCTGGTCAAAGTGGATGAACTTAAAGATCGGTTGAATTTCATCATCACCGACATGCACATGCCCCAGCTCAATGGCCTTGGCTTGATCCGCAAAGTCAAACCACTCCTGCCGACCCTGCCCATCATTGTCATGACAGGACGACTGGAAACGGACGAGCATGAGGAACTCCAGGCACAAAACATCACCACCATTCTGGAAAAGCCCTTCAGCCCCCAAGCCCTGCTCGCCGCACTGCGCTGATTCATTCGCGGTGGGTGCGCCGCAAGAAGTCCGAGGCACCGCGACGCATTAGCGGTTTCCGGTTAAGCGGGTATGATCTCCCGGGAAACAGCAACTGATTTACTCTCTTCCAAAGGTAGTTCCCCCGGGACACTCACCTTTTGAAAATCCATTTACGACCAGAGGCTTCAATGGGCGCAGCAATTCCCCAAACCGCCAACGCCCCACGCCGGACTAACGTAAGGAATCCCGAGAGTCAGCCCCCTTAAGATCAGCAAGCCCGCCAGCGCACATACGCCCAGCGGTATCGCCCGCCGCAATTTGACCCGCCACGGCAGGGGAACCAATCGCCCCGATAAAGCGATGCTGAACATCATGGGCAGCGTGCCGAAACCAAACACGGTCATATACAACATCCCTGCAAGCAGGTTACCGCGAGCCACTGCGCCGGCCAGGGCCACATAGACGAGGCCGCAAGGCAGCAGCCCGTTTAGCATCCCCAGCAGCGCGAGGGACCGAAAACCCCGCTGGCGCAACTTTCCTGCCATGAGGTTTTTTAAACGTGCCACCAACCGCACGACAGGCGCGGCCACAGCCACTTTGCGGGAAAGGAAAAAGCCCAATAAAATCGCAACCCCTAGCCCGAGCGACAACCAGCGCTGGAACCCGGCGAGCAAAAGCGAGCGCCCGACGAGGCCCGCGATCACGCCGAGAACGGTGTAGGTCGTGATACGACCCAGTTGGTAAATGGCTCGGCCCGCGATGAAATCCCCCGCCCTACCGGAGGCCACTGGCAAGGCGAGCAACAAGGGACCACACATGGCAGCGCAATGCAAACTGCCCAGCAGCCCCAGAAAAAAGGCGAAAAGGAAATCCATTTATTTGCCGGTGACAGTGATTTTTTGCTCCAGGTAATAAGCTTTGCCGCCTGCCACCCATCGAGCACGGACGCTCCAGAGGCCCGCGGCGAATTCGGAAACATTCAGCGTCTGCGTGCCGTCGGCCCGCGGTTCCAAAGCAAATTCCCGGTCCAGTTTCGGCGAGGACGGGCGATAGAGCGACAGCGTGCCGGACGGCTGGGACGCGAGTTGCGCGGCCGGCAGCGCGAGGACCACACAGCCGCTGGCCGCATGGTAGGCGAGGGTGGCGCCGGAGGACTGAGCGCGGGCAGCGCCGTCGATCTGCTCCTGAAACTTCATTTCCTGCTCATAATAATTCTCGCTGACGAGATTTTCCCGGTGGGTCGCGGCGATGACAATCACGGTGGCAATGCCGCAAAAAAAGATGGCGAACGTGAACAGGATGGCCAGAGGCCAGGGATTGCGGGTGGTTTTCATAAATTAATTGCGTGGGCCGATGAAGGCGGTCTTGAGCGTCTGCATTTTTTTTCCACCGGAATAAACGCCGATGATTAGGGGCGTCGTGCCAGATTTCAGCGCCGCCGGATCGAGTTCAATGAGGACGGAATTTTCCGACAGTTTCTGCGCGGCGACCAGGATGGCACCCTGCCCCATCACGCGCAAGGAGCCCGCCGGATTCTCCAGCCGCAATTCAACGGGCATTTCACGCGACGTTTTGTTAACCACCTTGACCGTGTACAGATTGCTGAAATGGCCGTCGGGCATCTGTTGAAACAGCGAGCCAGGCGCCCGCAGCACCGTGGCCTCAACATCCGAACGCAGAAACAACATCAAACCCAGCATCGTCATCAACACAAGCAAGATCACACAATAGCCCTGCAGCCGGGGCGTGAAGCGGAGCGGTTCACGCCGTTCGATGCCGTTGAGCGACGCATAACGGATGAGGCCGCGCGCCGCCCCGATCTTGGTCATCACATTATCGCAAGCGTCCATGCAGGCGGTGCAATGCACACATTCCATCTGGGTGCCGTTGCGGATATCAATGCCGGTGGGACAGACGGCTACGCACTGATTGCAGGCGATACAATCCCCGAGGCCACCCTGGCGGCGGTCGGCAAACTTCTGCTCACGCTTCAGCGGACTGCGCAGCTCGCCGCGGGGATGATCATAGGCGACAACGATGGAGTTCTCATCCAGCAACACGGATTGAAACCGACCGTAGGGGCAGATGAACGTGCATGCCTGTTCGCGAAAGCGGGCGAAAATACCGTAAAACAAAAGGGCAAACCCGATCATGAATGCCAGACCGGTGATGTGCCGCGCGGGCGGGTCGATGATGATCTGATACAGCGGTTGCCAGCCGATGATGTAGCTCAACAGCACATTGCCCACGAGGAAAGAGAGGGCTAAAAACACGAGGTGCTTAAGGAATTTCACGCCGATTTTTTTGGCATGCCAGGGAGCCTCGTTCATGGCGCGCTGCTGGTGCGCATCGCCTTCGAGAAAGTATTCAATTTTCCGGAAGACCATTTCCATCATCACGGTCTGCGGGCAGGCCCAGCCGCACCAAACCCGCCCGAACGCCGCCGTAAAAATCACGACCCCGGTCAGAAAAACCAGCGCCGCCATGGCAAACAGAATCATGTCCTGCGGCCAGAAAATACGGCCCAGCACGACGAACTTGCGCTCGACGATGTTCAGCAGCAGCAGCGGGTTGCCTTGAATGGTGATGAACGGACCGGCAAACATGATTGCCAGCAGCAACCAGCTGAACCAGGTGCGCCACCGATAAAACCGGCCCTTTACCTGGCGCGGATACATCCACTTGCGGCGGCCATCTTGTTCGGCGGTGGCAATGTGGTCGCGGAAGTCTGACCAGTCCACAGTTTGCGCCGAAAGCTTGTCATCAGCTGCATTTTTAATGTCGCGGGATGCGGGATCAGTTTTCAAAATTTTCGTGCGGCCAAATTGTGATTGGGACGGAGGCAGCCTGCCCGTTTCCGCGAACCCGCGAAACAGGCAGGCTGCATTAAGGGATTATTCGAACTGACTCGGGCCCGTTTTGACCGGAGTTTGATTTTCTGGCGGCTTGCCGGGCGTGGCCAGTTTCGCGCCGCGCAACGTGTAGATATAGCTCGCGACGGAATAAATTTCGTCCGGCTTGAGGACCGTCTTCCAGGTGATCATGCCCTTGGCCGGCACCCCGTCCCAAATGACCTTCACGCTGTCCGTGAAGTTACTCCCGTGGATCCAGTAGTCATCGGTCAGGTTCGGGCCGACGAGACCGCCCCCGTCCACGCGATGACACGGGGCACAGAATTTGGCGTACGTCTGACGGCCATTTTCCAGCAGCACCGCATCAGTCGATGGGGTCAAGGAGGAGATGTCCGCCTCAAACTTGCCCATGGCCGCATTTTTAATTAACGCGCCCGCTTTCATTTCCTGGTCGTATTCCGCCGCCTGCAAACTGCCCGAGCGGGTGACGTGATAATAAACCAGATAGACCGCCGCATAGATGATGGTGATATAAAACAGCCACACCCACCAACGCGGCAGGTTGTTGTCGAGTTCGCGGATGCCGTCGTATTCGTGATCGAGCAGCAAGGGTTCTTTGGGATCGGTGCTCATAGTTTTTTTAGTTGAATTGAATCCGCTGAGTTTTTTTCGCCGCCGTCCAGCGGCAGGGCTTCCATGTGCTGGAGATAATTTTGCTTCAGGCGGAAAGCCCAGAGCAGCGTGAGGGTGAAAAAGGCGAAGAAGATGCAAATGGAAATGATTCCATAAATTCCAATCCCGCCGATGCCGGCCATGATTTTTTGTTCCATATATATACTCCGGTAATTTATTTGACGGCCGTTGTTACCGGCGCGGATTTAATGTCCGTGCCGAGCCGTTGTAAATACGCGATGAGCGCGACAATTTCCTTATCGGGATCCGCTTTGACGGAACCCTGCTTCAGGTTGGCGACCACTTTATCCGCCTGGGCTTGCAAGTCTTTTTGCGCGGGGCCGTTTTCGTAGCCGGCTGGATATGGCACGCCCACCTTGCGCAACGCGTTCAACCGGGCGGGGAGTGAATCGATCTCCAGCTTTTGCGTCAGCAGCCACGAGTAGCGGGGCATGATGGAACCGGGCGACGTGGCGCGCGGATCGTCCATGTGATTGTAATGCCAGGCATCGGGATACTTGCCGCCTTCGCGAGCGAGGTCAGGCCCTTTCCGTTCCGACCCCCATAGGAACGGATGGTCATAGACAAATTCCCCGGCCTTGGAGTATTCGCCGTAGCGTTCGGTTTCGGAACGGAACGGACGAATCATTTGCGAATGGCACCCCAGGCAGCCTTCGCGGATGTACAGATCGCGTCCCAGGACTTCCAGCGGGGTGTAAGGCTTGACACTGGAAATGGTCGGGACGTTTTGCTTAATGAGATACATCGGAATGATTTCGACGATGCCGCCAATGAGAATCGCGACGAGCGAGAGCACGGTGAACAGCAGCGGCTTGCCTTCCAGCAAGCGGTGCCAGCTTAATTTACCGTGAACCACCGCCGAGGTTTTTTCCAACGGCGCGGCCTGAGCCTCGGTATCCGGCTCAAACTGTCCCGCCTTGGCCGTGCGATACAAGTTGTAGGCCATCATGAATGTGCCCACCAGATACAGCGTGCCGCCAATGGCGCGGAGCCGAAACATGGGCACGACCTGCACGATGGTTTCCAGAAAGTTGGGATATTGCAGAAATCCGTCCTTGGTGAACTGTTTCCACATCAGACCTTCCGTGATCCCGGCGACATAAATCGGGATGACATAAAACATCATGCCCAACAGGCCGATCCAGAAGTGATAATTCGCCAGTTTGGTGGACCACAATGTCGTCCGATAAAGTCGGGGATAAAGATAATAGAGCATGGAGAACGTCAGGAAGCCATTCCAGCCCAGCGCGCCCGTGTGGACATGGGCAATCGTCCAGTCCGTGTAGTGCGACAGCGAGTTCACCGTTTTGATGGCGAGCAGCGGACCTTCCAGGGTCGACATGCCGTAAGCAGTCACCGCGACAACCATAAATTTTAGCACAGGGTCCTGTCGCACCTTATCCCAGGCGCCCCGCAAGGTGAGTAATCCGTTCAACATGCCGCCCCAGCTGGGCGCGATCAGCATCAGCGAGAAGACCATCCCGAGCGATTGCGCCCAATCCGGCAGTGCGGTGTACAGCAAATGATGCGGCCCCGCCCAGATATAGAGAAATATCAGCGCCCAAAAATGGATAATGGAAAGCCGGTAGGAAAAAATCGGGCGGTTGGCCGCCTTCGGCAGAAAATAATACATCAGGCCGAGATAGGGGGTGGTGAGGAAAAATGCCACGGCGTTATGCCCATACCACCATTGCACGAGCGCGTCCTGCACGCCGGCATACATCGAATAACTTTTGAACCAGCCCGCCGGCATCGTCATCGAATTGGTGATGTGCAGGACCGCCACCGTCAGCGCCGTCGCGAGAAAAAACCAGATCGCTACATACATGTGTTTTTCCCGGCGCTTTAAAATCGTGCCAATCAAATTAATTGTGAACGCCACCCACACGACCGCGATGGCGATCTTGATCGGCCATTCGAGCTCCGCGTATTCCTTGCTGGTCGTCAAACCCAGCGGCAGCGTGACGGCGGCCGCCACAATGATGCCTTGCCAGCCCCAGAAGTGAAACCAACTGATGAAATCGCTGAACATCCGCGCCTTGCACAGCCGTTGCAGCGAATAATAGATGCCCATGAACATGCCGTTGCCCACAAAGGCAAAAATCACCGCGTTCGTGTGCAGCGGCCGGATGCGGCCAAACGTAATGAACTGCAAGTTCAAGTTCGCATCCGGGAAAAACAATTGTACCGCGGCAAGCATGCCGACGAGCATGCCGACGATGCCCCACACGACGGTCGCAATCGCAAACGCGCGCACGATCCGGTTGTCATATTTGAAGGTTTCAATTTTCATATTTATTTTACTTCCAAAACTTGTCAGATGATTAATCGGCGGCGCGGCCAACCGGTCGCGCCGCCCTTTTTATCCACGCTTAAAACCGCCAGACCACATCCGCGGTAAGGCGGCTTTCAAAAATGCCCACCGGATGGACCACGCCCACTTCGTAGGCCACGCCGACATCCACGTTTTTCACGATGCGCGCGCGCGCGCCGCCACCCACCGTCATTTGGGTCGTGCCCGACGCGTCCTTGCTCCCGAAGTTAATGAGGTCGTAGCCCTCCGTATTCAGCGGCACGGGCAGCCGGTTGCTGTTGCCGGAAGACAGGATGGTATAGCCATTCGCGGCAGCGAAGGGGATGAAGTATTGGCAGACGTAATAATCCGCCTGCAGGCTGTAGTGCCACTGGGAGGTGTTCTCGGCAAAATTATTCGGAATGATGAAACCGGTGTTTGCCGTGAAGTGCAATTGGTCAAACCCTTTTTCCGCGGATACGAACACATTCCAGGTGCCGGAACCACGGCCTTGAAACACCTCCGTGCTGCCCGTCGGAAGCGTGAGCGTGAAACCCGGCGTCAAGATGGCCTGGTTATCCTGATCGTCCACCAATTCATATTTTAAACCGGCCGCCAAATCGCCCCAGCCATAGGCATGACCGAGCGTGTGCCTGGGTTGAAATTCAATGTAGCCATCTTTAGAAGCAATCAAGCCCAGTTTATCGGTAAGCGCATACCGCAATTGCACCGCGGTCACCTGCACCTGCCCCCCCAGCGCCACGGTGCCGCCAGCATAATGAAACGTGTCCGGCAACCAGTGGTACATATAAACCGGCCGCACTTCGCTTGTCACTTTGGGATCCTCAAAGTAAATCGGGTTGCAAACCGGTGAAATGGTGTTGTCCAGCCAGTTGGTGGCATTCGAGTTTGCCGCATTAGCCGTGGTTGCAAGCGCTGCCGCAACCAAGGCTGCCGAGCCTGCGATTTTCATTTTTGTAGTCATTTGTCTTCCGATGATTGCCGTTTCCCGGTTTGTTTCAGGAGCGGGATGGGAACGGCTTTGCCCCCCGCTCTGGTAAAATCATCTTCGGCCAGCACGCGCAGTGAAGGCGTGAGCGTGTCCTCGTATTGCCCGCTACGAACCGACCAGACAAAGCCCGCCAAAAACAGCAGGGCCACTCCCAAACTCGCGAAGATCAAAACAACCAGGATGCTCACATCGCCTCCTTCGTGAGGAGTTGCAGATGGCTGATGGCCAGCGGCTGGCTGGCGCGGACGGGACTAACCACTGAAAACTGTTCGCCGGGCAACCGTCTTCCCAGCCACGCCGTCGCGCAGCAGGAAAAGGCCACGACCGTCGCCGAACTGAGGGGCATTAAAATCGCGCAGACAACCGGCGACAGAATTCCCGCCGCCGCAATGCTCACACCCACCAGATTGTACAACGCCGAGATGATAAACCCCGCGCGCACCACCCGCGCCACACCCCGTGAAAACGCCAAAACCCTGGCCAGGCAGGGCAATTCCGCGGCATCCACTATTACATCACTGGCGGGCGAAAAGAGGCCGACTTGCTCAACGACGGCCACGCCGACCTCCGCCTGCTTGAGCGCTCCCGCGTCGTTCAGACCATCACCGACCATCATCACCTTGCGGCCCCGCGACTGGAGGTCGCGCACATAGTTCAGTTTATCCGCCGGGCTTTGGTTGAATTTCAAAACCGCACGTTCGCCAAAGAGCTTTTGAAACCGCGCGGCTTCGCGCTCATTGTCACCGCTCAACAGGGCCAGCTCATATTTACCGCCGAGCTGAGAGATGAGTTGAGCCACTTCCGGGCGCAGGGAGTTTTCCAGGGAAAAAGCGCCGCGCAGAGTGCCGTCAATCGCCACGGCGACGGAAATGTTTTCCGCAAGGGCGTCACCAAACCCAACGCCGCACTTTTCCAGCCACGCGCGCGAGCCCAGCAGCAGTTTGTGTCCGGCAACTTCCCCTGCAATGCCGCAACCCGGTGTTTCCTTGAACCGAACGACCGGCAGCGTCGCTGCGCCCAGAGCTTTCGCAATACGCACCGAATTCGGATGCGTCGAATGCCGGGCCAATGAAATGATCCAGTCCCTCTCAAAGGCCGTCAAATCCGTTTCTGAAGCCTGCCTGCCTGCCTCCGCGGTTACAAATCTCACGCCGCCGGCATCCGCCGTTGTCAGCGTTCCGGTCTTATCGAAAACAATCGTGTCCACCTCGGCCATGCGCTCCATGACCAGCGCATTCTTCAAGAATATTTTCAGTCCAGCCAGAATTCGCTGCGCCGTGCCATGCGCCAGCGGGGCCGAGAGCGCGAGAGCACAGGGACACGCGACAATCAGCACGGAGGTGAAGGCCTTCAGCGCTTTCGACGCATCCCGGAACATCCAAAACACCGCCGCCGCCAAGGCGAGGCCAATGACCAGCTTCGTGAAGCGTTTGCTGTAGCGGTTCGTCAGCGAGTTGAGATCGTGTTCGGAATTTTTTCTGAAGGCTTCGTTGTTCCACAGCGCAGCCAGATAACTTTGCGCGACAGATTTCATCGTTTCAACTTCAATGCCACCGCCCACCTGCCGTCCGCCCGCGTAAAGATGCGCGCCCGCAGCGCGCGGGACGGGCTCCGCTTCACCCGTCACAAAACTGTAATCCAGGCACGCCTCACCGCTAACCAGTTTCGCATCCGCCGGCAGGAGCTCCCCGTTACGCAAAATCAAATGATCCCCGATTTCCAGCTGGGAAATGGCCACGCGCACCTCGCCGCCGGCATTTTTCCGAACCACCGATAACGGAAAGAATCCTTTGTAGTCCCGGTCGAACGTGAGCCGGTCGTAGGTTTTCTTCTGGAACAGCCGGCCGCACAGCAAAAAGAAAATCAGACCGCAGAGGGAATCGCAGTAGCCAGGGCCACGCTGCGCCAGGACTTCCACCAGGCTCGAGCAATAAATGGCCGCGAGGCCGAGGACGATGGGGATTTCCAGCGTGATGGTGCGCTGGCGCAGGCTTAACCACGCCGCGCGCCAGAAATCCGAGGCGCTATAAATGACGACCGGCAGCGCAAACGCGAGCCCCAGCCAACCGGCAAGGACCTTGAACCACGGCCCATTGAACGAATCGAGGCCAAAATAAAACGGCAAAGACATCAGCATGATGTTGCCGAACGCGAACCCGGCCAGCCCGATCTGGAGCCACGCTTTTTTCCGCCACGGCGACAGCGGAAGTTTCTCCGTCTCGCCAAACGTCATTTGTGGCTCGTAGCCGATGGAAGCGAGCAGTGCCACGAGCTCGCTCAATTTGATTTTGTCCGGCCCGTAGTTGACGGCGATTTCGCGCCGGGAAAAATTCACCTCCGAGTGCCCCACCCCGGGATGCAGCTTGAACAGGTTTTCCAGCAGCCAGACGCACGCGACACAATGAATGCCGGGGAGATGCAAGGTGACCTTCGCCCGGGTTTCGTCCGCGTAATCCAGCAATTTTTCCGCCACGGCCGGTTCGTCGAGGAAGGCCCATTGGGCCGCCGCCGAGGCGGCGCGGATGCGGATGCCCGGCGCGGCCTGCAATTGATAAAATTGTTCCAGCCCATTTTCCCGCAGCAGCGAGAACACCGTCTGGCAGCCGAAACAACAAAACATTTTTTCCGCCAGCGCAAACCTTGCCGAGGAACACGGCTCCCCACAATGAAAACACCCGTCCGATTGGGGCACGGCGGGGGCCTTTGCACTGGGCCTTTCTGGCGGTTGGCTGAACATTTGTTGTCTGTAGCAGACTTAAAAATGCCAACCCACGAAATCCGACACTAACCATCTATTACCATTCTCGAAACAATTTTTGTTTTAACACACGCGCACCACTTCCACCCCCAGCAACTTGCCCAGCTTATGAATGCGGTCCGCGATGTGACCGACCCCCACCGCACAATGATGCGCCGGTCCGTGGGCATTCCAGTCGTTTACAAACCTCCGCGCCCCGAGCGAAAACCGATAGCGGCTGTTCGTGTTGCCGATTTGGAGTATCGGCCCGGACACTGATTCCCCTTCCGCGACCAGCAACTTGAGTTTGCCATCGCTTGTTTCGACGACCGAAAGGCACGTCACCGGACCCTGCTTGACGGACATTTCCACGGAGAGTCCCCGGCCCACTTTGCCGTGAAACACCTGCAACGGACGCACCTTCGTTTTTCCCTCGGCAATGGCAATGTGGCCGGGCCCGTCATGGCCCATGAGCACCACATCATCGGTAAAATCCATGGCGTAATATTCCGTGAACGACCCGCCCACGCCAAACGTATCCATGATCTTCATGGCCTGGGCATTCTTGACTTCATATTCCCCGGCGACGGGAATGCCCCGCGCCGTGAGCAGGGAATTGCCCAGGATGATGGAACTGATGGCGTCTTCGTTCTCCGCATTGCCGGTGCCCATGTAATAATAGGCGAGCGAACCAAGGTCGTGCTCCTCCACGAGCCGGTCGAGCGCCACGGACGTGCGCGCCGCGCGGTCCAGTTCAGCCCGGGAACAATCGGCCTGGACGGAGAAAACTGTTTTAAACTGCGCGACGCGTTCCTTGATTTGTTTGGCCGTGACATCGCGACGCAACGCGGCGAGCTCATCCACCTCCACCATTTCCATGTGGCCCCCGAACGTGGCGCATTGCAGCGTCGGGTCCGTATAGATGTCCAGCATCCCGCCGTAATAATGTCCCATCAAACCAAGGCGGTTGTGAAACATGGTGTGGGCGACGCGGGCGGCTTCAATCCAAGCATCCACCTCGTTCCAGCAAACCGGGTCGTCGTGCAGCATTCCCGTAATCTGATGAAACTCAATACCCGCGCGATTAAAGACGTTGGCGATCTCGGGGACCGGACACGCCGCGCAATACGCCAGCCAGTCGCCGGTCATCGCCGTGCGGTCGCCCATCGCGTTGAATCGGGCGTAATCCATTGCCGCCGCCGGCGCCAGATTCAGAATAATGACCGGAACTTTGGCGCGCTGCACCACCGGGAGGACCGTGGAGGATAACGCATACGTCGTGGCGTGGAGAAAAATCACATCCACGTCGGCCGCGCGGAACTGGTGGCCGGCTTCCAGCGCCTTGACCGCATTATCAATCAAGCCGAGGTTCACGACCTTGACGCCGGGTCGCGCGAGCTTTTTGGCCACGGCGCGGACATAGCCTTCCAGGCGCGGCTTGAGTCCGTTGAATTGGGGCCAGTACGTGTCAAGGCCGATGCCGAACAGGCCAACGCGAAGCGGGTGTTTCATAGAGTTCGTATTGCCGGGCTTCGTTACTAGCCCGATATCAAAATGGTATTCCCGTATTGCGTTGTGTCCCCGGTGCGAATGAGGCCGATGGCCTGCGGCACACGCTTCTTAAACTCGGCGTGCGGCTCGTACAGGGTCGGCACGCCTTTGAGCGCGGCGGCAAATTTCTGGCGGGTGGAGGCGGTATTGTTTTTAAGAAATTCCTGCGCCTGGTAAGCCTGGGTGAAGTTATGGTTGGCGCGCACGGCGGCAATCAGCTGCAGGACCGTCGGCAAATCATCCACGACAGAAATATCCACTGTCTCAATTTCCGGCCAGAACGGAAAACCGCGGTCGGAAATGACCAGCGCATTGGTGTGGCGCACGCGGGCAAGCAGCGAGAGAATTTGGGGATTGAGAAGGCCGGTGTTGATCATTGTCCCGAAAATCTAATGGGACAGCAGCGACTCGCCAAGCTTCAAAAGTTTCTGCACAGCGGCCTCACTCTTCGCCTCAGCGTAAATGCGGAGCACGGGTTCCGTGCCGGAGCCGCGGAGCATCAGCCACGTTGAATCGGCGGCGACAAACTTCACGCCATCGCGCCGATCCACTTTCACGACCGGCGAGCCCAGCAGTTGTCGCGGCGGATGGGCGTGCAAAAACGCCATCAACGCGGGGCATTTCGCCGCGGGATAAGGCGCGTCCAACCGGGCGTAGCGATGCGGTCCAAATTCTTTCTCGAGCTGCGCGTAAATCCGGTTCACGGACTTTTTTTCCTGCGCCAACATTTCCAGCAGAAACAAACCGGCGGCGAGACCGTCGCGTTCGGGCAGGTGGTGGGCAAAACCGACCGAACCACTTTCTTCCGCGCCAAAGAGGGCGCCGGGCTTCATCAATTCCGGTGCGATAAAACGGAAGCCGATGCCGACTTCCGTCAGCGGCAGGTTCCACGCCGCGCACATTTTGTCCACCATCGCCGAGGTGTTGATCGTTTTGGTCACCGTGCCGCGACCGCCGCGATTGCGCACCAGATGATGCAACAGCAACACGATGACCTGCTGGTTTGTCAGCGGATTGCCCCGACCGTCCATCGCCCCAATGCGGTCGGCATCCCCATCCGTCACCAGACAAATGTCATGCGGATGGTGGCGCAGCTGCGCCCTGCCCAGCGCGTAATTCTTCGGCAACGGCTCCGGGCAAATACCGCCAAAAAGAACATCATGCGCCCCATTGAGCGTCGTGACCTTGCACGCCGTCCCGGCCAGCAGCGTTTCAAACACGCCCGCGCCCACACCAAACAAAGCGTCATGGGCGACGCGCAAGCGGGATTTGGCAATCAGCTGGAAATCCACGAGTTGTTTGATTGCGGCAAAATGCGCCGGGCGAACATCCCCACGGACAATGGGTCGTTGGCGCTTAGGCCTGAGTGGAGCGGCGACCGGGAGCCGCTTTTCCACTGCGGCACAGTCATTCGCGCTGCAACTGCCGCCGAAGTGGGACTTGAGCTTAAAACCGTTGAACTCCGGCGGATTATGGCTGGCGGTGATCATCACGCCACCGATGGCCCGAAGATTTTTGACGGCAAAAGAAACGCACGGCGTGGGCGTGGGCTCCGGCGTGAGGAGTACCTGAAAATTGTTCCCGGCAAAAACTTCGGCAGTGATTTGCGCAAAGCGATCAGACAAAAAACGACGATCGTAGCCGACGATGACTTTGCGCTGGCTGCCGGCGATTTTTATTTTCGGGGTTTTGAGTTCCGAATCCCAGAAATCAGCGGTCGCCTGCGCAATGCGGGCGACGTTGGCAAAGGTGAAGTCCTCGGCAATGACCGCCCGCCAACCATCGGTGCCAAATTTGATGAGCGACACAATCCGAGTTTGGCAACTATTTCGATGGATGCCAAGCCCCAGGCATCAGGGCGTCTGGATTACCTGATCACGTCTGACGTTTTATCGCCAGAATCTTTTTCCGCAGCCGCCGCCGCCATTTTGAATTTCACTGGTTTTTGCGACCACCAATTACCCCGGCTCCAGAGAATTTTGCCCTCCAACAGGATCAGGTGCTGTTTCCATTTGGGGGAAAAGAGGAAACGCTCCGGCGTTTCAATGAGACGGCTGGCGTCCTTGCTCTGGTCGATGGCAAAAAGCAGTTTATCCGTGCCCGCGATCCAGCAGGGCTGGTCAGGGTCGCCGTTGTTATACCAGTTCCCGACCAGGGATTTTTCGCGTGCGGTCAGGGCTGCCTCAGTGGACTTTCCCAGCACCTCAACGACGCCGCAAATTGGGTCGGGTTGGGTGGCGGTATCAGAGTAATCATTCCACTGACCGGCCTGAACATCTTTGGGATTATATATGTGAACACAATTCTCCACGCCACCCGCGTTATCTGGATTGCCCCGTGCCCAATTGACGTACGCAAGCTTTTCGTCCGTGACCCAGGCCAGCGGGCCGCCCTGCCATTGCCGATGCAGGCCAATCCATAAATTGCGGTTGGTGCCGCCATAAGCCCCGAATTGGGAAAACACCCATGCTTGTTCGGCTGCATTTCGAATGACGACGAGCGTGCCACCCAGTGCTTCGGCTTCGGCCTCGGAAGCGGACCAGGTGTTTGGCGTCAGTAGAAAATATTCGTACCCGTTGGCTGGATTGGTGATTGGACCGGCAACAAGATCCGCGCGAGCGGGGATTGCCGCCGTCAGCAGGGCGATTGCCACGATGAAAAATCCAACAGTAGTTTTCATAAATTTCAGCACTGGCTTGATCCCCGGTGCGCCGGTTAAACCTTCAGCAAGGATGCTTTCACTGTTAATCCGTCCGACCAACCACTTACTCGACGGCTGCATGGTTTACTGGTTTACGGGACCACCACGTGCCATTGCTCCAAAGGATCTTGTCCTTAACTATTTCGCCGCAGATCCCATTGAACAGCACAAGCGAGCCATCCGCAGGCAACAGCAAGCGCACAGCGCGGCCATCATAAATCTGGAATAGGTCTGAATCCGTGCCCGCAATCCACTCCGCCCGGTCGGTCCGGCCGCTTTCATACCACTTCCCCAACAAGGATTTCTCCTTTTCGAGGAGTCGTTTCTCATGGGACTTTTGGGGCACTTCCACCACGCCATAGAGGCTGGCGTTTTCCACCGCATCGTTCCAATAGCCTCCCTTATTATCACCCGACCACATGTGCACACAATTCTCATTACCACCGGCATTGTCCGGCTGGCCGCTATACCAATTGACGTAATCCACGCTGGAGCCGTCGATCCAGATAAATGGTCCACCCGGCGATTGTCGGTGTAGACCAATCCACAGGCTGCGCTCCCGGTCGCCGTCCCGGCCGAATTGGGCAAACACCCACTTTTGCTCGGCCGCATTTTTAATGATGACGAGCCTGCCCCCGATTTTTTCGGCCTCAGACTCCGCTGCCGGCCAACTCCCGGGCGCCAGCAGGTAATATTCATGACCATTGGCCGGATTCGTAACCGGACCTGAGAGAATTTCGGCGCGGGTATGGGCCGTTGCCGCCAGCAACAACACACTGATGCCCGTATAAAAAAGGTTTGTTTTCATGGCGAATGAGCGGCGGGGCAAAATGGCAACTCCGAGGGAATTGACACCCTGAAACGAATACCGTTCAAGATCAATATTCCCGGATAAAGTCGGGCCATTGATCCAACGGCGTCAATTGCGGATTTCAGGCATTGCCAAACTTCAAATCGGCGAGCGCGGGGTCGTTGTCGTGCGCAATCTTCCGCATTTTTTTAACTGCCGCGCCCAGATTGCGTTGGCTAAACAAGGCGGTGCCCGCGACAAACGTGTCCGCGCCGGCACGAGCGCATTCGGCGACAGTGGTGTTGGTAATGCCACCATCGACCTCGAGTCGGTAATTAAACTTTTTCTCCCGGCGCCAGCGGTCGGCTTGCTGGATTTTAGGCAGGCACTCGTGAATAAAACTTTGACCGCCAAAACCGGGGTTGACCGTCATCACGAGCAGCAAATCAATCTTGTCGAGGAACGGCTGGACGAGCGCAATGGGCGTGGGCGGGTTCACGGCGAGCCCGACTTTCTTACCGAGATTTTTAATTTTCCAGATCAGCGGGAGGACCGGTTCGCCGAGCTCCACATGGATGATGATTTGATCGGCCCCGGCTTTGGCAAAGGGTTCGAGAAGAATTTCCGGCTTACCACACATGAGGTGGACGTCAAAAAACAGTTTTTTGGCGTGCGGGCGGACGGCGGCGACAACCGCGGGGCCAAAGGAGATGTTCGGCACGAACTGTCCGTCCATGATGTCGAGGTGGAGCCAGTCGGCCCCGGCGCGTTCGGCGCGACCAACCTCCGCGCCCAGTCGGGTGAAGTCGGCGGCGAGCAGTGAAGGCGCAATGATCATTTTAATTCAGGTTTTTAATATCCAAACAGCAACACTCTACCCCATCAGTCGGTCTTAGCGTCGAGACAACTCCGGAGGGTTTTGGCGAGGACCTGCGGCAGATAGGGTTTCTGAAGGTACTGAATGCCGGGATCGAGCTTGAAATCCTTACCCAGCGTGTCCGCGCCGTAGCCGCTGGTGAAAATCACTTTCATCTTGGGATTGTCGGCCCAGATTCGATTGGCCACATCGCGGCCATTCATCCCACCGGTCATGACGACGTCGGTAAAGACCAGTTTGATTTCGCTTTGGTATTGGTTCCAAATCTCCAGCGCGCTGGGACCGTCCACCGCCTCAAAAACACGATAGCCGTGGCGCCGCAATTCACGAGAGACAAAATCACGCAAGTCGCGTTCGTCCTCAACCACAAGGATGGTTTCAGTGCCGCCGCGCTGGCGGAATTGGGTCTCGGCTTTTTCCGGCTCGGCCACGGGCAGCTGGGTTGCGGGCAGAAAAATATGAAAGGTCGTCCCCTGCTCCATCACGCTATCCACCTGAATCCAGCCGTGATGCTGTTTGACGATGCCGAAGACCGTGGCGAGGCCCAAGCCGGTGCCCTTGCCGAGTTCTTTCGTGGTGAAGAACGGTTCGAAAATGCGCGCGACATTTTCCGGTGGAATCCCGCAGCCACTATCGGTGTGACTCAAACAGACGTATTTCCCTGGGCGCGCCTCCAGCACCGAGGCGGCGTAGGCGGCGTCAATGTTGCGCTGGCTCACGCGGAGGGTCAGGCGGCCGCCGCGCGGCATGGCGTCGCGGGAATTGACCGACAGGTTCAAGATAATTTGCTCGATCATGCCCGGGTCGGCCTCGACGACGGCGGGGTCGCCGCTGAAATTAATTTGCAGCGCCACATCCTCGCCCAGCAGCCGGCCGATCATCTCAGACATGCCGTTGACCAGCTGGTTCAAGTCAATCGCGCGCGGGCTGGCCACCTGCTTGCGACCGAATGCCAGCAGTTGCCGAGTCAGGCCGGCGGCGCGCTCGGATGCCTGCTTGATCTGCTGCGCACTGACCATCGCCTTGGGCTCCAGCGCCTGCATGGTAAGGAGCGTCGCGTGGCCGAGTACGACCGTCAGAATATTATTAAAATCGTGTGCGATGCCGCCGGCGAGCTGGCCGATGGCTTCCATTTTCTGCGACTGGCGCAACTGCTCCTCCAGTTTTTTCTGCTCGGTGATGTTGCGAAACAAGCTCAGCAGCAACCGCGGTCTGCCGCCGAGTTCCACGTACGAATCGGTGATCTCAAACACCACCGCCCGGCCGTCGTGGAGGAGATAATCCTTGCCACGCTTGCTTTGCAGCCGGCTGGTCATGAAGTTTTCGCGATGCGACTGGAGCAGTTGCTCCCAGTCACTGCTGGCGTCGTAGATGACGGTGAACGGCCGACCTTCCAACTGCTTCACTGGCAGGCCCACAAGGTGGCTGAAGGCATCATTGACGGCGACGATGATGCCGTTCTCGTCCGTCAGCCGCATGCCGTCCACGGAATTTTCCCAAACGGAACGGAACAGCGTTTCGGAACTGCGCCGCGCTGTCTCCACCGCGAGGCGCTCCGAAATATCGCGCACATGAAACAGCAGCGCTGGCTGGCCTTCAAACTCTACGCGCACCACGCGAATTTCCACCGGCACAGTGCGCCCGTCCGCGCGGCGGCTCTCGCTCTCAATCCACGATATCTGGCCGGTAGCCAGCCGGTGAAATTCCGCCCGGCTCGTCTCGCGGCGCTCGGCCGGCACCAAATCCTCAATGGCGTTCTTCCCCACCAGCCACTCGCGCTCCACTCCGTGCAGCAGGCAGGCGGCGCGGTTCGCATCCAGCACATTGCCCTGCATATCCTCCACAAAAATGGCGTCGGGTGAATGCTCAAATAATTCCCGGAACCGGCGCTGACTGTGGCGTAGCTCATCCTCGGCACGAATCCGTTCCAACGCGCCGCTGCACTGGTCGGCCAGCGTCTGCAGCGTGTGCAAGTCGGCAGACGTAAAGCTGCCCGACTGGCGACTCTGGATGAACAGCACCCCAATCACACTCTCGCCCTTGCGAATCGGGGCGATCATCGTGGTGCCGTCCTTGTCGCCCGTTTCGTTTGCGGAAATCAATTCCGCCCCGCGCGCGATGACGCGCTGCACCAATGCATTAGCCGTCTTGGGCTGAGGCGAGGCAGGAATTTCCACACGCTGGCCCTCTACCGTGGTGATGGTCAGGAGCGATTCCACCTCGTCCTTTTCCACGTCAAAGAGATCCAGCGCAAAATCATCCCAATGGAACAATTCGTCAGCCGCCTCACAAATAAACATACCCGCCGTGGAGGGAATACTGACGGCGCTCAACTTGTGGCTCAGTTTACCGAAAACCGCATTGTGATGCGCCGTGCGGCGACGCTCGGTCACATCCGTCGCCATCGTCAGGGCGCACAACCGACCACGAAATGCCAGCGGCGTCCAAATCACTTCCATGTCCATCACCCCCCCGCTCTTGCGCCGGTGCCGCCACACAATTCCCTGACTCTCCGCATCCCAGACAGAATTATTGTCGTGCCGCCCCCGCTCCGGCACGCGCAGATCCACCAGCGTCATCGCCAGAAATTCCGCATGGCTGAATCCATAATGGCTGATGGCCGACTCGTTGACCTCGGCGATTTTCAGCGTCTCCAGATCAAACACCCACATCGGATGCGGATTGCCCTGGAACAGGAGCCGGTATTGCCTCTCGCTCTGCCGCAGGTCGGACTCCGCCGTCGCTCGACGCGCTCGTTCGGCGGCCTCATCCACCGCCCGAATGATGGAAGACGGCAGCCGTTCGCGATTTTGTTTCAGGACATAATCCGTCGCACCGGCCTTGAGACTTTCGATGGCGGCCAGTTCGCCAATGGTGCCGGAGAGCAGAATGAACGGCACCGTCGGCAGCTTAGCGCGCACCAGTTTGAGCGCCTCAATGCCTGTGAATTCCGGCAGCCGGAAATCCGCCAGAATCAGATCCCATTTTTCCTTTTCCAGCAGCGCCAGAAATTCCTCGCGGCCCGTTGCCAGCGCGATTACCGCCTCCACGCCCTCATGCGCCAATTGATCGCGCACCAATTTGGAGTCCTCCGGATTGTCTTCCAGATGTAAGATGCGGAGCGGGTGATTCATTAAAAGCTGATCGCGAAAATTATCCCGCACAAACAACCAGCCCGCCACTTAAAAGTAAAGCGGGATGATACAACCCCTTAGACTTCTTTTTCGCCGTTGACATTCCGGCGTGTTTCTTTAGCCTCTCCGACTCTTTAGCAAATCAATTCATTGAAATAAATTATGCCGAATACGAAGTCAGCCGAACGCCGGATGCGGAACAGCCAGCGCAAAAACCTCCAGAACAGCCGCGTCAAATCCAAGTTGCGCCGCACCGAGAAAGAATTCCGCGCCGCCGTGGTCGCCGGCAAAACGGAAGAAGCGGTCAAGCTCCTCCCAGGCGTCCACTCCGCCTACGATAAAGCCGTCAAGGTTGGAGCTGTGACACGCCCCACCGCCAACCGCAAGAAATCCCGCTTGGCCGTCTCCATCAAGGCCGTCCGCCCCGTCGCTAAGAAGTAAGCTGCGGCAGAGCGTCATTTTTCAATACCCGCACGGGTGGCCTGATGGTCACTCTTGCGGGTGATTTTTATTCCACCCGCGGCGCCCGCCTCAGCCCGCCATGGACTCCGGCCACTACGCCACGTGTCTGGAGCTGAACATTGGCACGTGAAGTTTCCGAAACTCACTTTTGCACCGGGTAAAACAGGGCCATCCGCAGGCAATGCCTAAACCGGCCCTCGTAAATTTCCGCCTCAGGTCGGTTGCCATCTGGCTTTAATCTCCGCCCCCTCTCCCGTATCCTCGCCACACTGTGTTAAGAACTCTGCGCCAAGCCGAATATGCCGAGCTGATGATTTTATTTTTCATCCAGGCTTCGGGCATGGCCATCTGGTTCGTGCCGCTGGGCGCCATCCTGGATGCCCACGGGCTGCACAATATCAAGCCGTTCGCCTTTGCCGCCTCGGCCGTGGCCGCCTTCATTTCGCCGCTGGCGTTCGGGGCGATGGCCGACCGGCATGTGCCACCGGCTCAGGTGTTGTGCGGGCTGGCCACGGTCACCGGTGCGCTGATGGCGCTCATCAGCACGGCCATGCTCCACCAGTGGAATGCGTGGCTGACCCTGGGGCTAATCCAGTTATTCTATTTCAGTTATGCGCCGATGTTCAGCATATCCACGGCACTGGTTCTGGCGCGACTGAAGGACGCCAAAAAGGAGTTTGGACCTGTTCGCGCGCTGGCCACGTTCGGGTGGATGGCAGGCGCGCTGCTGATCAGCGCGTTGAGTCTGGACCGTTCGGCGTATGCAGGCTATCTTGGCGCGGTGATCTGGCTGCTCGTAGCCCTGTTCACATTTTATCTACCCAAGCTCGAAATCCCCCCCTCAGCAGCCCATGTGGCCTGGCATGAGCGATTGGGCCTCGATGCTCTAACGCTCTTGAAAGATCGCGACATCCGGGTGGTGTTCCTCGTCACGACTCTGTTTAACATCCCGCTTGCGGCATTTTATCCGTATGCACCGACGCACCTGCACGATCTCGGTTTCCAGCATACCAGCGCGTGGATGAGCTTAGCCCAAGTCACAGAAGTCATCGCCATGTTCAGCTTGGCGTGGCTGCTGGCGAACTGGCGGCTGAAATGGATTTTTGCCGCCGGCCTCAGCCTCGGCGTGGTGCGCTTTGCCGTCAGCGCGCTGGACACCCAACATTCCCTGCTGCTGGGCGTGGCGCTACACGGAGCGTCGTTCGTGCTCGTCTTCATCACCGCGCAAATCTTTCTCGACCAGCGGGTGGAACCGGCGTGGCGCAACCGTGCTCAATCGCTGCTGACGCTCCTTAATGGCGGCATTGGCAACCTCATCGGTTATCTTGGCAGCGGCTGGTGGTTCAACGCCTGCACCACCGCGGCGCACACGGACTGGCGCTTATTCTGGGGCTGCTTATCCACCCTCGTCGTGGGGGTTCTGGGCTATTTCCTGCTCGCCTATCGCGATCAGGAGTTGCCGCCTGGCCACGTCAAGTCCAAGCGCCAGTCATAACCCCGTCGCAACCGCCACATGAAACTTAAAAGTTTACCCCTCCTTGGACTGATTAGCCTGGCGCTGGGCATTCGTCTGTACGCCTCCCCGCAGGAACTCGACGACCTTGCATCCAATACACAACCCGCCACGCTGGCCTATCATCTGGCCACCAACGCCTTCGCCCACGCCCAAGGCCGCCGCGGCGGAGCGGACGAACTGGTGGAATTTCAGGCGCTCCTGCCCCTGGACCTGGATCGCTTCGTCCTGCCCGCGTGGTCTTACAAGTTCTGGCTGAAAGACGTGCAGGGCTTGAGCGCCACCTGCATTGGTTACAAGGATTCCCACAACGGCCAAGGTCTGATCACCATGATATCGCCGCGGCATTACCTCTGCGCCACCCACATGCACCCGGAACACCAGCTCGCTGCCTTTCTGGACACCCACAACCAGTTGCACTGGCGCAAAACCCTGGAACGCGTAGACGTGGGGCTGGACACCACCGTGGGCCTGTTGGATAAGGACCTGCCCGAGTCCGTTGGCTTCCTGCCCATCCTGCCGGAAACTTACACCAACTACCTGCCCACCGCCGGCAATGCGGTCGTGCAGGGTATCGGCATGAATCAGGACATGCTCGTGTTTGGCGAACCGATGAGCTTCGCCAGCGGAATGTTTGTGAGTTGGAACAGCCACAGCCGTGCGCTTTATGGGTTGGACACCAACTGGAACGTGACCATCCGGGGCGGTGATTCCTCCAACCCCGCCCTGCTTCTGGTCGGCCAACAACTCGTGTTGGTCTCGCATAATTACACTGTGGGCAGCGGACCGAATTATGCGCGCCAGATCCTCGCCATCAACCAAGCCATGCATCACCTCTCGGTGAATCACGCCACCGGCACGGAATATCAAGTGACTCGGTTTGTCCTCACCAACTGGCCCTCACTCCGATCAGCGGCCCTCTATCCTGAGGTGCAATTACCGATAGGCGAGCGGCAAAGGAAGGCTGGCCTGGAATTTAAATTTGAGCCCACCGCTCAGAGGCGTAGTGAAGCAGAAGAGAACCGCTAAAAAGAACCCGAGCTAGCACGTGAGGTTTCAGTAACGAGTAATCCCTAGGCTGGAGGTCCCGGCGGCGACACATTCGGTTGGGACAGTGGCTGTTCCCAGAACAGATATTGAACGCGATCCGGCTGTGTGCCTAACGCCAGAAGGGTGCGCAGATCAGACGTATCCGCCTCCACCAGACGCGTTGCCGTATGCACCAGCGCCGGACTGCAATCATACATCTTTTGGGGATTCAGCGGGCGTACCGTGACGCGATCGATCATATCGGCATTGCGGAAAAGCCGGAGCGGGAACGGGCGGCGATGCTGACGCTGGCAATGGTTCGCCACCAGATAACGCACGAGCAGAAAATCATGCACCCCAGCTTGCTCCAGCGTTTGCTTCCAGCGCGGCAGAAACTCCTTCACAGCCCAGCGCCCATGTTCCGGACAGGAGGAATCATGCGTCCGGGCAAGGTCATGCAAAAAACCGGCAGCCACCATCTCGTGCGCCAGGTGCGGCAGGTATTTGCCCGCAAGCAACCAGGCGAGCACCATCACCCGTGCGGTGTGCTTGGGGCCGTGCATCTCGCTCGGGTGTTTAAAATATTCAGGACGCGGCTGCAACAGGTCGAGCCATTTTTCAGTGTTGTTCACCATTTCTTGGCGGCAATGCGCCATGCGTGCACAATACCTGACGACACACGGTGCGTCCACATAGATAATTTATGGTAATTCTATGTCGCTTATAGATCTGTTTTTCTGTTTTCACAACAACTTGGATTGCAGTCGTCATGAGCGCGAGCATGAAAAGTGAACAGGGCACAACACAAACGGGCCAACTATGAAATATAGGCTAGCCGCAAAGACACAAAATGGCTGGCTTATATATCCTTGCATCAATATTGCCTAATCTTGGCAGATTTGACGATATCCGCGTAAGATTCGCCCATCCTATCAGGGGTTTTGCGCGTGGCTGACATATTGCACCCGCAGATCGAAGGGAAGTTCTGATGGCGCGGTGTTTGCCGATTAAACAGTACCATGACCAAGCTTTAAAAATTTTTCCTGTTGTTCTGATGGGGCATAGGTGGGGCTCCTTGGGGAATTGCCGAGGGGCCCAACCGGCGCCGCAAAAAATCTAAAACCCCACTCACCACTCAGCGATGCTGCACGTTTCCAAGTAGGGGTTCCCCTTATGCTGGTAACAGATCCCACCAGATTGAATCAGGGGTTCCACCAATTGTCCCCGCCACCGTCTTTGCTTAAATTGTCGTCATGCAAACAAAATTTGCTCAATCAGGATCCAGCCACCCAGCGGCGGGCGGCTCGAGTCTCACCGCTTTTGCCGGCGCCCCGAACACGGAAAATGGGAGCACCAACCGCGCGTTGGTGGAGGCGCTGACCCACTCGCGCATCTACCGCGATTACGAAACTGCCTTCAGCGATTTGACGGGGCTGCCCATAGCGCTGCAACCGGTGGAAACCTGGCAGCTGCCGCACCATGGCAAACGGAACGAGAACGCCTTTTGCGCGCTCATTTCCAAAAAAAGCCGCTCGTGTGCTGCGTGCCTGCAGGTGCAGGAACGCCTGTGCCAGCAGGCCGCCATGGAGGCCGACACCGTGGTCTGTCCGGCAGGTTTGTGCGACACCGCCGTGCCGGTCCGCATGAGCGACCGGCTGGTGGGCTATCTGCAAATCGGGCAGGTGTTCAAGAAGAAACCCACCGAGGCGCAGTTCAACAAAGTGGTGCAACTGTGCGAAAAATGGGGTCTGGACGCGAGCCGCGAATCGCTGCACAAGGCTTACTTCTCCGGCAAGGTGATCTCGCAAAAGGAGCATGATTCCGCCGTGAAGCTCTTAACCATTTTTGCCCAGCACCTAGCAATGCTGAGTAACCAGGTGTTCATCCAGCAGGAGAACTCCGAGCCGCCAGTCATCACCAAAGCGCGCGCCTACATTCAGGAACACCAGACCGAGGAGATCAAGCTCGGTCAGGTCGCCAAAGCCGTGAACATGAGCAGTTTTTACTTCTGCAAGATGTTCAAAAAGGTGGCCGGCATTAATTTCACCGACTACGTCGCCCGCGTCCGCATTGAGAAATCCAAAAATCTGCTGCTCAATCCCAATTTGCGGGTCAGCGAAATCGCGTTTGAAGTAGGCTTTCAGTCCCTCACGCACTTCAACCGCGTGTTCAAGAAGATTCTCGGCCAGTCGCCCACCGATTACCGCGCACAGCTCCTGACACACTGATCCCGCTTGAAGTCCAAGCCGCACGCCACGCCGGTATCCCGGGTCATTCTGGACTCCGCGATTGGCATTGGCTTTGGCCGGCAAATTTCCGATCATTCCGCCAATAACGGGATGAAGGAAAACAAAATACTGCCGGTCACAGAACGGTCCACGGCCTCCGAAGACGCCGTGCGCGATCGCGAGGCACGGCTGCGCGCCATTCTGGAGACCGCCGTTGAGGGCATCATCACCATTGATGAGCGTGGCACCATTGAGTCGTTCAATCCCGCTTCTGAAAAAATCTTTGGCTACCATGCCCCCGAGGTCATCGGCAAAAATGTAAACGTGCTGATGTCCACCCCCCATCACGAACAGCACGACGGGTACCTAAAAAACTACCAGCACTCCGGCCACGCCAAAGTCATTGGCATCGGCCGCGAGACGTTTGCGCGTAAAAAGGACGGCACTTTGTTTCCGATGGATTTGTCCGTGAGCGAGGTCCAACTGAGCGACCGGCGGATTTTCACCGGGTTCATCCGTGACATCACCGAACGCAAGCGGCTGGAAAAAGAGATCTTAGAAATCAGTGAGCGCGAGCAGCGACGCATTGGGCAGGATTTGCATGATGGCCTGTGCCAGCATCTGGCGGGCATCGAAATGCTCAGTGAAGTGCTGGCGCAGAAACTGATGAGCAAATCCAAGGATGGCTCCGCCCGGGCCACGGAAATTGCCAAGGCGGTGAGGGACAGCATCGGCCAGACGCGGCTGCTGGCACGCGGACTATCGCCGGTGACACTGGAGTCGGAAGGCCTGATGTCCGCGCTGGCAGAGCTGGCTTTGAACACGGAAAAAATGTTCCGGGTGCGCTGCGTGTTTGATTGTCCGGACGTCGTCAAGTTCGACGATCACGCGGCCGCGACACATTTATTCCGCATTGCGCAGGAGGCGGTTTCCAACGCGATCAAGCACGGCAAGGCGAGGTCCCTTTCCATTCAACTGCGCGAGGACACAAGCCACCTGCGCCTGCGGGTGGACGACGACGGCGGCGGCTTTCCGGAAAAGTTTGCCGGCAGCACGGGCATGGGATTGCGCATTATGCAAAGCCGGATCGGGATGGTCGGCGGCACCGTGACGATCGAACGCCTCCCAGCCGGCGGAACTTGCGTCCTCTTCATGGCACCCAAAAAACGTTAATCATGGCTGTCAAAAACAAAAAATCCGCTCACCGTATCCTCATCGTGGACGACCATCCGATGATGCGCACCGGACTGGCACAGTTGATTAATAACGAGGCAGATTTGAAAGTCATGGCCGAGGCCGACACCGCCGGCCAGGCGATTGATATCGTGGCGAAGCAAAAATTCCACCTGGCGCTGCTGGACATTTCGCTACCCGACAAAAACGGATTGGAACTCATCAAGGATCTCCGCGCGCTGCAGCCGGAACTACCCATCCTAGTCGTCTCAATGCACGACGAAATGATTTACGCCGAACGCGTGCTGCGGGCGGGCGGGCGCGGTTACATCATGAAGCAGGAAGGCGGACAGAAATTTCTAATCGCGATCCGGCAGGTGTTGTCCGGCCAGATTTATGTGAGCGACACCATGTCGGTGCGCATACTGGAGCTTTTTTCCGGCCGGCAAACAGACCACTCCGGCTCGCCCGTGCGGAAACTTTCCGACCGCGAATTTGAAGTCTTCCAACTCATCGGTCAGGGTACGGGTACCAGTGCCATCGCCGCGCAACTGCATTTAAGCGTCAAGACGGTGGAGGTCCATCGCGCCAACATCAAGGCAAAGCTCACCATTAAAACCGCACCCGACCTGGTGCGCTACGCCGTGCGCTGGGTGGATTCGCAGGGCCGGCTTAATTAATTGAGGTTTCAATAGTTCAAAAAGGGATCAAGCCGACAGCCCAACCACTCTGAATGCAAATCCAGGGCGACAATTTTTGGCTAGCCGTTAAAGCATTATCACCACTCGCCATGATAATATTGGCCAAGCCTGAGGACGGGCCACTCCGTCAACTTATATGCTGAGTTATATCAACCTGCGTTCGAAAGCCGATTGCCGAGGGGGCACACCCCTGAATGATGACGCACCAGGGGAAATATATCCAGACCAGCCAAGCCATAGACCCGACACTCTGCAGGATGGAAGTTTGCAAATACTCGTGAAGTCTACCCAGCAGAGAGTGCCGCGGTCTGAAGGGTGGGTGCTCAGGCATTCCTGTATCCGCCGCGCATTTTGAGCGCTTAACCAGCGCCAATTTAAAGACCTAGCCGGCACAACAATTTACGGTGATGATTTACCAACAGTGGAGAAGTCGACCGCGGCGTTCACTGCCATTTTCTGGCCAGTAAATGAACTGACACTGACAATATATGACAACCGCTTTTAATACACCCGCCCAAGTTGATGCCGCCCATGACATTCTCCGCCATAGCAGCCGTCGGCCGCTGGACGCGATTTTCTCCCCCAAATCCGTCGCCGTCATCGGCGCGACGGAGAATCCAGGCAGCGTGGGCAGGACGATTTTGGAGAACCTGATCAAGGGCGGGTTCACTGGAAAAATATATCCCGTCAACCCCAAACGCGATACCGTCCTCGGCGTGAAGGCTTATGCAAGCATCACCGCCGTGCCGGAGAAAGTGGATCTCGCAGTGATCATTACGCCGCCGGCCACCGTACCCGGCATCGTCAGGGATTGCGGCAAAGCGGGCGTGAAAGGCGTCATTATTATATCCGCCGGCTTCAAGGAAATCGGCCCAGTGGGAGTGGAGCTGGAACGGCAGGTATTGGAAGAGGCCAACAAGGCCGGGATCCGCATCGTGGGCCCGAACTGCCTGGGGGTGATGGTGCCCGGGGCAAAATTCAACGCCACCTTCGCCGCCGACATGGCCAAGCCGGGCAGTGTTGGGTTTATCAGCCAGAGCGGCGCGCTCTGCACGGCGATTCTCGACTGGAGCCTCAAGGAAAACGTCGGCTTCAGCGCGTTTGTTTCTCTCGGTTCGATGTTGGATATCGGCTGGGGCGATTTAATCAACCATCTCGGCGACGATCCGAATACAAAGAGCATCGTCATTTACATGGAATCCATCGGTGACGCGCGGTCGTTTTTGTCCGCCGCGCGCGAAGTGGCGCTCACCAAACCGATTATTGTCATCAAGCCCGGTCGCACCGAGGCCGCCGCGAAAGCCGCCGCGTCCCACACGGGGTCACTCACCGGCAGCGATGAAGTCTTGCAAGCCGCCTTCCAGCGCGTGGGCGTGCTGCGCGTGGAGGCGATTTCCGAATTGTTCGACATGGCAGAAGTACTCGGCAAACAGCCGCGCCCGAAAGGGCCCCGTCTGACCATTGTCACCAATGCCGGCGGTCCGAGCGTGATCGCCACGGACATGCTCATTGGCAGCGGCGCGCAACTGGCCGACCTCACGCCGGAGACCATGGCGGCACTGAACGAGATTTTGCCCCCGACGTGGAGCCATAACAATCCCGTGGATATAATCGGCGACGCCAAGCCGGAGCTCTACGCCAAGGCGGTGGAGATTGCAGCTAAAGACCCGAACACCGACGGCTTACTGGTGATCCTCACGCCCCAAGCGATGACCGACCCGACCGCCACGGCCGAGTGCCTGATACCCTACGCCCATATTGCCAACAAGCCGGTGCTCGCGAGTTGGATGGGAGCGGACATCGTGGCGAAAGGCGAGGACATCCTCAACGCGGCGAACATCCCCACCTTTAAATATCCCGACCGCGCGGCGAAATCTTTTTATTACATGTGGCGCTACAGTGAGAATCTGCGCCAGCTCTACGAAACCCCCGCCAGCGCGCCGGACGACGAGCGCGGTGAGATTGACCGCGAAAAGGCGACTGCCATTATCAACGACGTCCGCAAATCCGGCCGCACGATTCTCACGGAATATGAATCCAAGAAGCTGCTCGCGGCCTACGGCATCCCGACCGTCGAGACGCATATTGCCACGACGGAAAGCGACGCGGTGAAGCAGGCGGCCCGGCTCGGTTTCCCCGTGGTGCTGAAACTGCATTCGGAAACCATCACGCACAAGACCGATGTCGGCGGCATCCAGCTGAACCTGCGCACCGCCTCGGCCGTGCGCCAGGCCTGGAAGGCCATCGAAACGTCTGTAACCAAGAAGGTCGGCAAGGAACATTTTCTGGGGGTCACCGTACAGCCGATGATCAAGCTGGAAGGCTACGAGATCATCGTCGGTTGCAGCATTGACCCGCAGTTCGGACCGGTGCTGCTCTTTGGCACCGGCGGTCAGCTGGTGGAGGTCTATAAAGACCGCGCGCTCGGGCTGCCACCGCTCAACGCCACGCTGGCGCGACGCATGATGGAACGCACCAAGATTTACACCGCGCTCCAGGGCGTACGCGGGCGCAAAGCCACAAACATGGCCGCACTCGAACAGCTCCTCGTGCGCTTCAGCCAGCTCGTGGTCGAGCAGCCGTGGATCTCAGAAATCGACATCAATCCCCTACTCGTTTCCGCGGAACGCATCTTTGCGCTCGACGGCCGCGTGGTGCTGCACGATCCCAAGACGCCACCGGACCAACTGCCCAAGTCCGCCATCCGCCCGTATCCAAACCAATACGCCACGACGTGGAAAATGAAAAACAAGGCACCCACCATCATTCGCCCCATCAAGCCGGAGGACGAACCCCAGATGGTGAAGTTTCACGAGACCCTGTCTGAGGAGAGCGTTTACAACCGGTATTTTGCTGCGCTGAAATTGTCCCAACGTGTCGCCCACGAGCGGATGACCCGCATCTGCTTCAACGACTACGACCGCGAGATTGCGCTGGTGGCTGAACTCAAGGTGGCCAAAGGCGAGACCCGGAAAATCCTCGGCGTGGGCCGCCTGAGTAAGCAGCACGCAACGAACGAGGCGGAGTTCGCCGTCCTTGTCAGCGATGAATGGCACGGTCAGGGGCTGGGGACTGAACTGCTCCGCCGTCTCATCGAGATTGGCCGCGGGGAAAAGCTCGCGCGCCTCACCGGCCAGGTCCTGGCCGAGAACCCCACCATGCACCATATCTGCCGGAAGGTAGGCTTCGACGTTGTCCACGACGCCGACAGCAATCTTTATAATGCCAGTTATACGTATTGAAATTCAGGCCATAGGCCCCAGGCGGTGGGTGGTGGGAAATTCATTTCTCCCCGCCCACTTGCCTTTTTAAAGGCAGACCCAACCTGAATAGAAAACGAAAAGTGCCGCCCTCACCATTCCCACGCATCGCAATTTTACTTAACAGCGGCACTTCAGTCAGGTAGTCGGGCAGTCTTCAGCCCGCATTCTTGTCAACCCACGCCTTCTGGTTCACCACGATAGCGCGCACGGAGCGTGCCATTGTTGTTTGAACGACTAAGTTCCCGTCTTTAACTCCACCACGTCATGCGGCGCAGCTTCGCGCTGGCCAGCGGGGCTGACGCGGATGTAGCGTGCCTTCGAACGCAGGGCCGACAGATTAGGCGCGCCGAGATAACCCATGCCACTTTGAATGCCCCCGATGAGCTGAGCCAGCACACGGTCCACCGAGCCACTCACTTCCTTGAGGGCCTCAATACCTTCGGCCGCCACCTTGCGGGTGGTGTCGGCCTTCTCATGACCGTAACGTGCCGCGCTACCGGACTTCATCGCCGCCAAGCTGCCCATGCCTCGATAATGCTTGTACATTTTGCCACTGATCTCCACAGCTTCGCCCGGCGCCTCGGCGCAACCGGCAAAGATACCGCCGCAGATCACCGCCTGCGCCAGCGTCAATGCCTTTACGATGTCACCGGACTTGGTAATGCCGCCGTCGGCAAGAATTGAAACTTTTTTCTTGGCCGCCGCGCGCGAGCAGATGTAAAGGGCGGTCATCTGCGGTATGCCCACGCCCGCGACAATGCGGGTTGTGCAGATTGAGCCCGGCCCCTGCCCCACCTTGATGGCGTTCGCGCCGCAGTCGGCGAGATACTCCACGCCGGCGGCACTGGTGACGTTGCCGGCGATGATGGGCAATCTGGGAAACGCCGCGCGCAACACTTTCACGGTGTCGCCCACGCCCTTGCTGTGACCGTGCGCAGTGGATACCGCCACCACATCCACACCGCGTTCCACCAGCGCGCCCACGTGCGCCAAGATGCGTTCGCGATCGAGTTCGCCAAACGCGTTGCGCGTGGCCGAAACGGCCGCCCCACAGACCAGCCGGAACTGGGCGTCACGCGCAGGCTTGAACTGGGCCTTGCGCTCGAGAGTGATGCGCTCCACATCACTCATCGTGATCAAGCCGTGCAGGTGGTCGTCATCATCCACCACGAGCAGCTTGTGAATCCCCAGATGTTCAGTGAAGAATTTATCGGCGCGAGCAATGGGATCCTTGCCCAGTTCTTTTTTAGTAACCGTGTGAACCTGCTGGCGCGGCGTGAGCGCGGCGGAAACTTTCTTGGCGGCATAGCGCGGCTTGACCACGTGACCGGAAAGTAGGCCCATGAGCCGACCCTTGTCATCCACCACCGGAAATGTGCTAAAGCCGAATTTTTTTTCCTCAATGAGCGCCAGCACATCCCCGATAAGCTGGTCTGGACTGATCTTAATCGGATCCTGGATCAGGCCCTGGACGTGATACTTTACGCGGCTAACCTGCGAGAGCTGCTCGCGCTCCGGCATATTGTAATGGATGAGGCCTAGACCGCCGTTGAGCGCCATGGCGATGGCCATGCGCGATTCCGTCACCGTGTCCATGTCGGACGAGATCGCCGGGATGTTCAGTTGCAGGCCATCAGCGAGCGTGGTGTCCAATTGCGTATCGCGCGGCAGCACCTCAGAATAAAGCGTTGCCAACGTAATATCGTCAAACGTGAGGCCGATCTTGCTGTTGGCCGAAAAGAATTTATCCGCCGTTTGGTAGAACGGGGTGTCGAGAGAAGAAGTGCGGGTCGCTGCCATGTCAGAAAATGCCTGTCACCTGCCTGCTTTGGCAAGAAAAAATCAATGCGGATGGAGATGATGCAAAATGTGCGGCGTCTCCAGCCCGTGATCGAGCATCAGCTTTTCATCGCTTAATAAATCGATGGTCCGACCGTCAGCCACGATCCGTCCGTGATCCAAGATTATGGACCGCGAACACAATTCCACAGCCATCTCCAAATCGTGCGTCGCGATGATTTTAGTCGCCGGCAGCAGCCGCAGCATTGCCTTGAACTCGCGCCGCCCCCGCGGATCCAAATCGCTCGTCGGCTCGTCCAGCACCAGGATTTTGGGCTCGCACGTCAGCACGCCCGCCAGACAGACCCGGCGTTTTTCACCGTGGCTCAAATGATGCGTCGCGCGATTTTCAAAACCGGCCAGTCCTACTTGCGCCAGCGATTTTCGGACGCGCAAAGTGATTTCAGCCTCCGTCAACCCCAGCTGCTGCGGGCCAAACGCCACGTCTTCCCCCACTGTAGGGCAAAACAGCTGATCGTCGGGATCTTGAAATACCAGGCCAACATCGCGCCGAATGACGTCCAGATTCCTGGACGAAATCGTTTCACCGGAAATTTTTACCGCCGAGGTATTGGTTATAATGGCCGGCAATAACCCGTTCAAATGCAGCAGTAGGGTGGACTTGCCAGAGCCGTTCGGACCGAGCAGGGCCACGCATTCCCCCGGCAACACGCGAAAACTCACACCGCGCAACGCGTCCATCCCGTCGTGATAGCGGTATCTCAGATCGGTAATTTCAATAGCGTTCATTTATTTCCAACCCCGCGCACACATGGCGTCATAAATCCTTTCCGCGCGCTCGGAGGCGCGTACAAACAGCTGTCCCACCACCGTCGACAGCGCGTGCCAATGGAAATGACGCTGCGGCGTAAACGTGCGACTTGCGCGGGCGCGTCGCATCCGTTCAGCCTCGTCCGCCAACACGAATAAATACCGGTGCATCAGCGCAATCGTCGTGATGAGCAGAGCCGGCACCCGTACCCGTTTCAACACCCGCAGCGTTTCGCTGAAGGGCGTCGTGTTGGCTACCAGGATCACCGTTAGCAGGCACAGGCTGCTTCGCACGGCCAGCGCTAGCCAGTTCGCGCGCCCCGTCGGAGCCAGCGCGTTCACTAGAACCACCCCCAGCACAAAGGGCAGGAGCAGCAGCAACCGCTTGACTAAAAAACCCAGGGCGAGGCCACTGCCGGCAATGGCCAGCAGCAAAAAGATCAGCACTCCTGCAAACCAGAGTTGGCAGTCCACCGGCGCCAGCACCGTGCCAATAATAACCGCCAAGGCAATGCCCAGCTTCAGAGCTGCCGGCAGCCGGCGAATCAAGCTATCGGCCTGACTAGGTGCGGGGGGGTGCCAGAGAATGCTCATGATTCCGCGATTTCGGCGCCAGCCAGTAGCCCAACAGCAGCGACCCGACAAAGACCATCAATGTGCCGACGGCTCCCGCCGCCGCCGTCGCGCCTACCGCTGAGTGAATCCCCGGCATCTGATACTCTGGCGCGGGGACGGGCAGCAACGGCTGCAGGGCATTGTGCGTAAAACCAAATTTTGCCGCCACGGAATCCAGCCCGTCCGGCCACGCGCAAGCAAACGGAGCCACAAAAACCGCAATACCTAAAGACGCGAGCAGCCCGTAACCCAGCATTTCCCCCACCCGTTTGGGCGCGGCTATTTTTGCGGCGACGGCCACCAGATCGGGCCGCGCGCGCTCCACTGCCAGCAGTACCAGCGAGCTAATCAAACCCTCACCGATACCGATGAGCATGTGCACCACCGTCATCGCCGGAAAGGCCGCCGACCATGGAATGGTGCCCGACCAGGCGAGTTGACCCGCACAACAGATCGCTGCCGCTACCGTCGCGCACCAGCCGGCAAAAGCCATCGCTGTCACCCGCCCGCGCGTGCCTGGCAGCACCCCGCTGACCAGCCGGAACACCCCATAGCCGGCCACGGAGTTGACGATGGCCATATTGAAAACATTCGCTCCCAGCGCCAGCACCCCGCCATCCTGAAACAGAAAACATTGCACGATTAATACGGTGGTTACCACCACCACCGCGGCTCCCGGTCCGAGCAGAGCCGCTATCAGCGCGCCGCCGACCAGATGGCCGGAAGTACCGCCCGCTACCGGAAAATTCACCATCTGCGCCGCAAAGAGAAAGGCCGCCGACAGGCCCAGCAGGGGCACCTTGCGCGGCGGCAACTCGCGCCGCACCTGGCGTAGCGCCAGCCCCACGCCAGCAAAGGAAATAGCGCCGGCCAGCGCCGCCGTCTTGCCGTCAATAAATCCATCAGGAATGTGCATGACAGGCTTGGGGGGAAATGGGCGGAAATGGTCTACCCTAAATCAATCCGCGTAGCCGATGGGATGCTTCACATGCCATGCCCAGGCCGTGGCCACGATGTCTTCCAGCTTGGGATACTGCGGTTTCCAACCGAGCTCGGTAAAGGCCTTGTTAGCAGCGGCCACCAGACGCGGAGGATCCCCTGCCCGGCGCGGCTTTTCGATCGAGGGGATTTTCTTGCCAGTGATCTTCTCGCACATCTCAATCACCTGCCGCACCGAATAGCCATCGCCATTGCCCAGGTTAAAAAAGCCGCTTTTGCCCGGCTGCAGCCCCAGCATGTGGGCCTGCGCCAGATCCTTGATATGAATATAATCGCGGATGCAGGTCCCATCCGGCGTGGGATAATCCGTCCCGTAAATCTCCACGTGCGACTTCTGGCCCAACGCCACCTGCAGCACGTTCGGGATCAGATGCGTCTCAATGCGGTGATGTTCGCCAAACTGCGCACTCGCGCCCGCAGCGTTGAAATAACGGAACGCGATAAAATCCAACTTGTAGATCTCGCGATACCAGATCAGCACCTTCTCGAACATCAGCTTCGCCTCACCATAAGGGTTAATCGGCCGCTGCGGCAGATCCTCGGTCATCGGCACGCGGTCAGGCGGACCATAGGTGGCGCAAGTGGAGCTAAACACGAATTTCTTCACGCCGCATTCCACGGCAGCGTCGGCCAGCTTGAGGGCATTCACCAGGTTGTTATGGAAATACTTTTTAGGATCGGTCATCGACTCGCCCACCAACGCACTGGCGGCAAAGTGCAGGATGGCGTCGGCCTTGGCATCGCGCAGGGACTGTTTGACCAGGTCGGAATCGCGCAGGCAGCCTACGATAAACTTGGCACGGGAATCCACCGCTGAGCGATGGCCCTCCGTGAGGTTGTCAAAGACTGTGACGGTATGGCCAGCGTTGAGGAGTTCCTCCGTGCAGACCGAACCGATGTAACCCGCGCCGCCGGTGACAAAAACATTCATAGGAAGAGTGTAGAAAAATTCCCCCAGAGGGAAAGTTCAAAAAGCTAAAGTAATTGTCCCGGGATGCCGTTTTTTTCACCATTTCAACCACCACCCAAACGCATCGACCGTCCGTGGAATTAATCCCAACATTGATTTCAAAATATCTGCCTCTTGAGAACCCCGGGTACTAAGTTTAGACAGACCCGCAAATCGAGACCGGTCCCAGAACCGGCAAGAATGCCCGTGGGCGTGGCTCTTTTTCCTTATTGGCGAGTGGAACGCCCACGCCGCCGGATACCCAGCATCAACTTTCCCGGTCCTGACGGGGACAGAAAACTCACTAGACCTTACGGCTTGGAGGCGCCGTTTTTCTTAGAAGCGCCGTTTTTCTTGGCGACGGCGGCGGCTTTTACAACGACCGGTTTCTTGACAACGACCGGCTTGCTGCCCCGCACGAGCACGGCCTTGTTCTTTTTGAGAAATTTTTCGATGCTCGTCTTGCTACCGATGGAATTTGAAATGCGAACGGCACCGTGTTTTCCCAGCTTATAATGGACAAGCAGTTTGCCCACCATGTCCACTTGCAGGTTCGTTTCCGTCATGCGCCATATCTGGCCGTCGGCCAGCGGTTCCATTTGGGCACGGGGAGCAGATTTGGTTTTAATCACAATGCAGCTTGCAACTTTAACTTCAACTTATCCAGTCAAATCAGCACCCCATTAGCCGACACGCCACCCCGTCGCAGCATCGTCATTCCTTCTCCAAAGCGGCCAGACGCTTTTCCAGTTCCGCCAGGCGTTGCGCCAGCTCCTCGTTTTTGTCGGGCACGCCAAATTTCTTCTTCACCCAATCGTCCAAGCCGGTAAGGCTGCCCAAAATCATCCACGCAATGCCGAGGCACAGCGCCCATTCAATCAATCGGTCAGGCGTCATGGTTTAATCTCCGGCGGGAATTCAGGGGCCCGATTTTGAGAACCGGATTTCGGCTCCACCGGACATCGCAGCGTTGAATGATGGATCGCCCAATAGATGCCCGCCGTGAGGATACCACCCACGAGCGTGGCCAGCGCCCATAGGCCACCGTTAACAAACCACAATTTCCGCTGCTGGGACCAAGCCAGATTTTCCGCATCGCGAAACACGGCTACGGCCAAGCAGATGTGGACAATGATGGCGGCCAGCCAGTAGGCATAGGTGCCCAGCATGAAAACATTCACCGGTGGATTGAAGTTCATATTTGTTTTTGTCCGTCCAGTTTGAACCCACCTTCAAATTACGGCAAGGCGTTTAACCTTCAAGCTCCACTCACGCCGCGCGCAGTTTCAAAATCAAATCCTTACTCTCCAGCGCGTCGCCATTCTGCACAAAGATGCCGTCCACCACGCCGTCAGCGGGCGCGTAGATCGTCGTCTGCATCTTCATCGCTTCAAGCGTGAGCAGTTTGTCGCCCTTGACCACCTTGGCCCCCACACTGACCGCGAGTGCCGTGACCAAGCCGGGAATCGGCGCGCCCACTTCCAGCGGCTTGGCGGGGTCCGCCTTTTGCCGCGCTTTGATCGTAGGTTTGGCCGAGCGATCCACGATGGCGAGTTGCCGCGTCATACCATTCAATTCAAAGTTCAGCGCGCGCTTGCCCTCGGCATCCACCGCGCCGATGTTCACAAGCCGGATGAACAGGGTTTTGCCTGACTCGATCTCCACGGAAATTTCCTGCCCCGGTTTCATGCCGTAAAAGAACGCCGGCGTCGGCAGCGCGGAGAGATCTCCAAAATGGTTTTCGTTCTTCATGTAGGCCGTAAAGACTTCGGGATACATGATGTGGCTGAACACATCGTCCTCCGTCGCGCCGCGCTTGAGCTTCACCGAAAGTTCCTCGGCGATTTTCTTAAAATTCAGCGGCTTCAACGATTCGCCCGGACGACCCTTGAGCGGCTTGCGGTCACCGAGGATAACGTGTTGCAACTTTTTCGGCCAGCCGCCGATCGGTTGGCCAAGGCCGCCGCCAATCATATCAATCACCGACTCCGGAAACGGAGTTTCGCCGGGTTCCAGATTCAACACGTCCGCCGGCTTGATGCCGCGCGTGACGAGAAACATCGTCATGTCGCCGACCACCTTGCTGCTCGGCGTCACCTTCACGATGTCACCGAAAAGCTGGTTCACCTCGGCATAGGTCCGCGCAATTTCCGGCCAGCGATGGGCCAGGCCCATGGAGGCCGCCTGCTCCTTCAAATTCGTGAACTGTCCGCCCGGCATCTCGTGGAGATACACTTCCGCGCTGCCGGATTTCGGTGAGGTGTCAAAGGGTGCGTAATAGCTGCGCACCTGCTCCCAATAATCCGCGAATTCATTGAGCGCATCCAAGTCCAGTCCAGTATCGCGCTTGGTAAATTGCAGCGCCGCCACGATGGAGTTCAGATTGGGCTGGCTCGTCGAGCCGGACATCGACGCAATCGCTAGGTCTGCAATGTCCACGCCCGCCTCGGTGGCGCTCAGCACGGACGCGGCGGCAATGCCGCTGGTGTCGTGCGTATGGAAATGAATGGGGATGCCAATCTCCGCCTTCAACGCCTTGACCAGAACGCTCGCCGCCGCCGGTTTACAAAGGCCGGCCATATCTTTGATGGCGAGGATGTGCGCCCCCATCTTTTCCAATTCCTTCGCCAGTTTGACGTAATATTTGAGCGAGTATTTATCACGCGCCGGATCGAGGATGTTGCCGGTGTAACAGATGGCCGCCTCGCAAATCGCGTGCGTCTCCTGCACCGCGTCCATCGCGACGGTCAGGTTTGGCAGATAATTGAGCGAATCGAAGATCCGGAAGATGTCCATCCCGGACGCTGCCGCGTGCTTCACAAAACCCGACACCGCGTTGTCGGGATAATTCGAATAGCCTACCGCGTTGGAGCCGCGGAACAGCATTTGGAAGCAGATGTTAGGAATCCGCTGGCGCAGATCGCGGAGCCGCTGCCAGGGATCTTCATGCAGGAAGCGCATCGACGTGTCAAACGTCGCGCCACCCCACATTTCCATGCTGAACAGGTTCGGCGTGCGGCGCGCGATTGACTCCGCCACGGCCATCATGTCGTAGCCCCGCAAGCGCGTTGCGAACAGCGACTGATGCGCGTCGCGGAAGGTTGTGTCCGTGATGAGCAACGGTTTTTGCTTCAGCGTCCACTCCGCAAATTTCTTCGGCCCCAATTCGAGGAGCATCTGGCGCGTGCCCTGGGGTGCGACCTGCTTGCGATCATGCGCTGGAATGCGCGCGGGCAATAAAACCTCCTTCGGCACGAAGTTCTTGGCCTGCGGATTGCCGTTCACGGTCACGTCGCCGATGAAACTCAGCAGCTTCGTCGCCCGGTCGCGCTTGGGCTTGAACTGGAACAGCTCCGGCGTGGTGTCAATCAGCGTCGTGGAAGCCTGGCCCGACTTGAACGTTTCGTTGTGGATGACGTTTTCGAGGAAGGGAATATTCGTCTTCACGCCGCGGATACGGAATTCGCGCAGCGCGCGATCCATGCGCTGCAAGGCCGCGTCGAAGGTCTGCGCACTCACCGTCAGCTTGACGAGCAGTGAATCATAAAAGGGCGTCACCACCGCGCCGCCGTAGCCCATGCCGCCGTCGAGCCGGACCCCAAAGCCACCGGCACTGCGATACGTCAGGATGCGGCCATAGTCCGGCTGGAATTTATTCTCCGGATCCTCCGTGGTGATGCGGCATTGGACGGCGTAGCCGTTGCGCGGGATGTCCTCTTGCGCGGGAATGCCCACTTCGCTGCCGTGCATCGGCTTGCCATCCGCGATGAGAATCTGCGACCGCACCAGATCCAGTCCGGTGATGACTTCGGTCACCGTGTGCTCCACCTGAATCCGCGGGTTCATCTCGATGAAGAACCATTCCTGAGTGTCCTGATCGTAGAGAAATTCCACCGTGCCCGCATTGTCGTATTTGATTTCACGGCACAGCTTCACCGCCGCGTCACACAGTTCCGCGCGAACGTTTTTTTCCAGCTCCACGCTCGGAGCAATCTCGATGACCTTTTGATGCCGCCGCTGCACCGAACAATCGCGTTCGTGCAAGTGAACCACCCGGCCGTGCTTGTCGCCGAGGATCTGCACTTCAATATGCTTGGCGCGGGGAATGTAGCGCTCCAGGAAAACCGCCGGATTACCAAAGGCGCGACCCGCCTCGCCCTGCGCCTCCTCGAGCAAATCCGCGAGATCGCCCGGCTTGTGCACCACGCGCATACCACGGCCACCCCCGCCAAAGGCCGCCTTGATGATGAGCGGAAAGCCGATTTCTTTCGCCACCTTCAAGGCCTCGGCGCGATCCTCGATGGCCTCTTCCGTCCCCGGCAGCACCGGCACGCCGACCTTCTGGGCTAGAGCGCGAGCTGCCGTCTTATCTCCCATGTTGCGCAACAAATCCACACGGGGGCCCACGAAAATAATGCCCGCGTCTTCGCACGCCTGGGCGAACTGCGCATTCTCCGAGAGGAAGCCATAGCCGGGATGAATGAAGTCCACGCCCTTCTCCTTGGCGAGCGCAATGATGCTGGGGATATCCAGATACGCGCCGACAGGGCCCTTGCCCTCGCCCACCACATAGGCCTCATCCGCCTTGAATCGGTGGATGGCCAGCCGGTCTTCGGCGGCGTAGATGGCAACCGTGCGCAGGCCGAGTTCGGTGGCGGCGCGGAAGACGCGGATGGCGATCTCGCTGCGGTTGGCGACCAGCAGTTTGCGCTGGCGGAGGGGGGTGGCGGCTGAATTCATAAAAGCTGGCATAAGACACCAAACCCGCGTCCGCAAATCAATCAGAGAAATCAAATTCAGCGCGAATAATTTTAACGACGTCATCGCCGCCCCGACGCGCAATATGAATAAATTTAACTTATTGAATTCATTACCTGCGAGTGAGATATTCCCCTTCAATCTCATGACCCACGATCTGCCCTGCCGGAAACTGGTCTGCCTGCTGCTGCTCACGCTGGTTTCCGCAGCGACGGGCGCGGAGGTCGTTTCCATCTGGGGCGGCGCGCGCGGCACCATCGTGCTCAAATCCGACGGCACCGTCTGGACGTGGGGCGTTAATTTTGGCGGCAAGCTGGGGATTGGGATGGATCTGACCACCTTCGTCAACACCAATGTCCCCGTGGAAGTGCATGGCGCGAACAATGTCAGCTACCTCAACGCCGTCACCAACATCATGGGCGGCGAGGTGCATAACGTCGCCGTTAAAAACGATGGCACCGTCTGGGCCTGGGGCCAAAATACCTTCGGCCAGTTGGGCGATGGCAGCACGAATGACGCCTCCACCCCGGTGCAGGTCGGCATGGGTTGTGTGCCGCCACTCGGCTCGGTCACCCAGCTGGGCGGACGAACCTATTGGAATCTTGCGGTCAAGGCCGACGGCACGGTCTGGGCGTGGGGCATGAATCAGAGCGGTCAGCTTGGCAACGGCACCACCATTGCGACTTTAGATCCCAACCAAAACACCGTCCCCGTGCAGGTCACCAATTCCCAGCCCGGCGGAGTCATCAACAATCCCCGTCAGGTTTCCTGCGGCTATACTTACGGGGTGGCCCTGGCGACCAACGGCACCGTGTGGGCCTGGGGCACCGGCAGCCACGGCGAGCTGGGCAACGGCACCACCGGTTCCAGCTACAGCCCCGTGGCCGTGGTGGGACTAACCAATATCACGGCCATCTCTTGCGGCTGGAAGCACACGCTGGCACGCAAGTCCGACGGCACCGTCTGGGGCTGGGGCCAAAACACCGCCGGCGAACTCGGCGATGGCACCGCGATCAACCGCTCCAGTCCCGTGCAGTCCCTGAACGTCAGCAACATCGTTTCCGTTTCCGGCGGCGATTATCATTCCTCCGCCTTGAGCGCCGACGGCCGCGTCTGGAAATGGGGCCGGAACGATGTCGGGGAATTGGGAAATGGCACCACCAATGCGTTACCCAATCCGTTGCCTGCGCCTATCCTGGCGGACTCGTTCGGCGCCGGCTTCAGCAACATCGTCATGGCCACAGCCCGCGACTATCACAACCTTGCCGTCAAAGCCGACGGCTCCGTCTGGATGTGGGGTGCGAATGATCAGGGTCAGTGCGGCGACGGTACCACGAACGACGACTGGCGGCCAGTGCCCGTGGTGGGACTCGTCGCTCGGGTGGGCCGCGCCCTGAAGCTGCAACGGAGCGGCGGCAATCTGACCCTCAACTGGAATACCGCCACCGGAGAATATTTCTCCATCGAATACGCCACCGATCTGACAACCGGTTTTAATCGCGTC
>Ga0214172_1000042_pt1 | contig 67700 bp, 58 predicted proteins | sample TroBogEpilimnion_29_FD_153010 | JGI IMG/M metagenome (GOLD analysis project Ga0214172, IMG submission 153010) | Freshwater microbial communities from Trout Bog Lake, WI - 12JUL2007 epilimnion | ecosystem: Environmental > Aquatic > Freshwater > Lake > Epilimnion/Euphotic zone | place: Trout Bog...
GGGTTTAGTACAACCGAATACATTTTTCGTCGCCTGTTTTTTGTTTCCGCTTTGCCCTGACCCTTGGCCTCTGGCACTTGAAAATCTGGCTGGTGACCGCTAAAAATAGAAAGCGGCAAAGAAGTGGTCGGGTTTTGGATGTTCTATCAACCTCTTACATCAGTTAGACCCGAGCTGATTACGATCTTCTAGCTCCCAATTCCTAACGTCACCACCCGGGCTGTTTTTAATTCAGGTTTCGAATTTCACGTTTGGCCTTCCGGCTGACGGTGGCACCTCGCCTGTCAGGGCTGCTCTTTTCGTTGGTTCGCCATGTAGTACAGCAGCGGCACCAGCACCGGTGCCGTGAACATGGAAATCAAGCTGCCCGCCATGAGCGCTATCGCCAGCCCTTGAAAAATGGGATCCGTCAAAATCACCGTTGCGCCCGCCACCACTGCCAGCGCCGTCAGCATGATGGGACGAAACCGGATCATGCCCGCCTCAATCACCGCCTCGGCCAGCGGGTGGCCTTCCGCCAGCCGCATTTCGATGAAATCCACGAGGATGATCGAATTGCGCACGACGATGCCTGCGCCCGCCATGAAGCCGATCATGGATGTCGCGGTGAAAAAGGCGTGCAAAATCCCATGCGCCGGCAATACGCCGATGAGTGAAAACGGAATCACCACCATCACAATCATCGGTGTTAGAAACGACTTGAACCAGCCGACCATCAAAACGTAAATCAATACCAAAACGGCGGCGAACGCCAGGCCAAGATCGCGGAACACTTCAATGGTGATATGCCATTCGCCGTCCCATTTCATCGCGGGTTGCTGGTCGGAGAACGGCAGGACGGCGTTGTAAATTTTCAGCGGCGAGCCGTCGCCACCAAATTGTTTCGTGTCCAGCTTTTCCAAAGCCTCATTCATTTTCAGAATGGCATACACCGGGCTTTCCACTGCGCCCGCCACGTCGCCAATGACGTAAGTGACCGGCATGAGATTTTTGTGGTAAATGCTTTTGTCCGTGATGGTCTGTTTCACCGTCACCAGCTCGCGCAGCGGCACGAGCGGCGCAACGCTGCCGGCGATTGCCGGTTCGGGCAAAGCATTGGCGTCACCGGAACGAACTCGGAGCGCGAGCAATTCCTCCGGATTGCTCCGGCTGGCGAGTGGTAATTGCAGGACGATGTTCACGTCCTCTTTTTCGCGCGGAACGTGCAGCAAGTCCACGGACTCGCCGCCCACGGCAATTTTGAGCGTCTGCGAAATCGTCTCGGCGCTGAGGCCGTGCAAAGCCGCCTTTTCCTTATCAATCACGAACTCCACTTTCGGCTGGTCGGCCTCGATATACCAGTCCGTGTCCACGACGCCGGGCGTGGCGTGGAAAATATCCATCACCTTTTGCGCCATCTTCAAACGGTTCTCCTCGGTTGGCCCGTAAATTTCGGCAACCAAAGTTTGCAATACCGGCGGGCCGGGCGGCACTTCGGCCACGGCCACCCGCGCACCGAATTTCGCAGCGATTGCCGCCACGCGCGGACGCACCCGTTTGGCGATGTCATGGCTCTGCGCCTGGCGCTCATTTTTCGGCACCAGATTGATTTGCACATCCGCCACGTTCGCGCCCCGCCGCATGAAATAGTGCCGCACCAGGCCGTTAAAATTGAACGGCGACGCCACGCCCGCATAAATTTCGTAATCCGTCACTTCCGGTTCGGTGCGAACAGCAGCAGCGATTTCCCGCGCGGCTTGGGCAGTGCGTTCCAGCGAACTGCCTTCCGGCATGTTCAGGATGATTTGAAATTCACTTTTGTTGTCGAACGGCAGCATCTTCACCTTCACCCAGCCGACATAAACCAGCGCCATCGAGACCAGCAGCAGCACGACCAGCCCCGCGAGAAATTGGTAACGCCGTTTCGCGCTGGCCATGAGCGGCGTCATCAGCCCGCGATACATCCGGCCAAAGAAATTGTTTTCATCGCCGCTTTCCGTTTTCCGTTTTCCGCTTTCAAGATTCTTCCGCCATTGCAAAATACGAATGGCCGCCCAGGGCGTGACGATGAAGGAAATCGCTAGCGAGAAAAACATCGCCGCGGTTGCGCCAATCGGAATCGGTCGCATATACGGCCCCATCAGTCCGCCGACGAACGCCATCGGCAGGACGGCCGCGATGACCGCGAAGGTCGCGAGAATCGTCGGGTTGCCCACTTCACCCACGGCTTCGACGGCGACCATGGCGCGGCTGCGCCCCTTGCTTTCCGGCAGATGAAAATGCCGCACGATATTTTCCACGACAACAATCGCGTCGTCCACGAGGATGCCTATGGAGAAAATCAGCGCGAACAGCGTGATACGATTCAGGGTGAACCCGTAGAGATAAAAAACGAGCAGCGTCAGCGCGAGCGTCGCGGGAATCGCCAGCAGCACGATGATGGATTCGCGCCAGCCCAGCACGATTAAAATGAGGAACGACACGCTTACCACCGCGAGCAGCATGTGCCACAGCAATTCGTTGGATTTGTCCTCCGCCGTCACGCCGTAGTTGCGTGTGACGCTGACTTGGACCTCCGCCGGGATGATGTAGCCCTTGAGTGTTTCCACTTTCTTCAAAACCTGCCGGGCAACGGCAATGGCATTCGCGCCGGGCCGCTTGGCGATGGAGATCGTCACCGCCGGTTCTTCGGCGGAAACTTGATTCGTCGCACCCGAACCGAAGAACACATATTGGCTCGGCTCATCCGCGCCGTCCACGATGTCCGCCACGTCGCGCAGATAAACCGGCTTGCCGGAATAGGCACCCACCACCACGTTGCCCACGTCATCGGCGGTCTGCAAAAACGCGCCGGTTTCCACGATGATTTCGTGATTGTCGCTGGTGAGGTTGCCGGCGGAATACTGTTTGTTTGCCTGTTGCAACATCGGCACCAGACCGGCGGGCGACAGATTGCGCGCTGCCAGCCGCACCGGATCGAGCAGCACGCGCACCTGCCGGAGCGCGCCGCCGATGATAGTCGTCTCGGCCACCAGCGGCACTTGCTTGATCGCATCATCCACCTGCGCGGCTAGCCGCCGCAACGTGAGGTGATCGTAATGCGGACTGTGAATCGTCAATGCCAGGATCGGCACGTCATCAATCGTCCGGGCCTTGATCAGCGGCGTGGTTACCCCGTGGGGGATTTTGTCGAAATTCTGCTGCAACTTCTGGTTCAGCTTTACCAGGCTGCTTTCCATGTTCTCGCCCACCTTGAACCGCACGATGACCGTTGACCGGCCTTCGCTGGAGGTGGAGTAGATGTATTCCACGCCGGGAATTTCCCAAAGCAGCTTTTCCATCGGGCGGGTGGCGCGTTCCTCGACTTCCTTCGCGTGAAAGCCCGGCATGGACACCAGCACATCCACCATCGGCACTTTGATTTGCGGTTCTTCCTCGCGCGGCAGCATCACTACGGCCAACACGCCGAGCAGCAGCGACGCGATGACAATGAGCAGCGTTAGTTTGGAATCAATGAACGACTGCGCCATGCGGCCGGCGATGCCCAAATGCGCGCCCGCTGAACTGTCTTGGTTGGCTTTCACGGTGTGATCGTCACAGGTTGTCCGTCCGTCAAGCCCGAGACGCCATCAGTCACAACTTGTTCGCCAGAGTCCAAGCCGGACACCAGTTCAATTTCGTCACCCATCCGGCTGCCTGTTTTGACGAGGCGCAATTGCGCGTGATTGCCAACGACAACGAAAACCAATTCCAACTGCCCGCGCAAAATCACGGCGGCAGCGGGAACACGAATCGCACTCGCTTGGCCAACCGAAACCGAGACGCGCCCGAACTGCCCGGAACGCAAACCCGTTGCTCCCGGCAAATCCAGTTTCACCAGATAGGTGCGGCTGTTGGGATCCGCCGTCGGCGACATTTCGGCAACCGTGCCTTCAATTTCGGTGGCGACTGCGGCAATCCGCACGGCAAGTTTGTCGCCGAGTTTCACATTGCCGACCAATGCTTCCGGCACATCCGCTTCGAGGCGCAGTGTGTCCGGATTTTCCATCTGCAACAACGGCTTGCCCGGCGCTGCCAGATCACCCACATCGGCGAGCTTGCGCGTGACGACGCCGTCAAACGGCGCGGCAATCAGGGTGTAGTCGAGCATGGTTTTCGCTTCCGCTTCGGCGGCGGCGGCGATGCGGAACCTGGACTGCGCATTGTCGAACTCCGATTGCGATAGGATTTTCTGCTGCAACAAATCCGTGTCGCGTTTCAACTCGTTCTCAGCCTGTTGCCGGCCGGCGGCCGCTTGATCCAGCCGCGACTGAATTTCATGCGCGTCCACCAGCACGAGCCGTTCCCCGGCCTTAACCAACTGGCCAGGGACAACCAGCAATTGCTCGATTCGACCGCTGACTTTCGCCTCGATGACCGCGCTCAATTTCGGGCGCACCGTGCCCACGACATCTTCCGTGGCCGCGCGCGACTTGCGTTCGACCGTTTGGACGCGAACAGTGGCAGACGGCAGTTCCGTTTGAGTTTGCTCCGTAGCTTTGTGACAGCCGGAGAAAAACGGAATCGCCGCGACGAGGGTTGAAAGCAGAAGACGTTTCATGGAGAAGCACAACTCTGTCACGAACCGCACGCGCTGTCAGACTTTTTCTGGTTGCCACAGCACGAGCCGCCGGCACCCATCTTTTTCAACACGATTTCCAACGGACAGAAATTTGTGAACGACGATTGCAGCAGGTTGAAGCCGACGAACGCGGTGAACCAAAGCCAGTTCGGGCTGTGGTAATGCGCGAGCAGCAGGCTGGCGAGGATGAACGTGCCGGCGAACCGGCGGATGAGCATGTGAATTTTCATACATCCATACTGAGCCGCCAGTCGCGGAAAAGTTACAAACTTACCACGCTTGCCGAACGCGGTAGAACTGGCTCCCTGCGGGCATCACTGGAAGGTTCATTACGTTGCCATTTACGACGGGCAGGTTGGTGACCACGATCCATTGTGCGCCCGCGCCAAGCGTCGAGCTTTCTTCCAAGACCGCATACGCCGAACCGGACGGCACGCTGATGGACAACTGTCCGCTGCCGCCCGAAATGGCCGGTGCGAGACTTAAATTCACCGGAGCTGATACGGAGATATTGCCATTGGCACTGGCACTGGTGGAACCGGCGGTTGCCATGACACTCCAATGGTAATTTCCCGCCGATGCGAAGGTATGCGTAGGAAATTCATTGGTGCTGTTGGAACCGTCGCCAAAATTCCAATTGAACCCCACCGAGCCGGAATAATTGGTGATCGTTGCCACGGCAGCGAAAGCTGCCGGCCAACCCGATGGTGCATTCGTTGGCACATTCGCCACCAAACCCATTGAGTAAATTCCCTGCGTTACTCGGACGGTGCCCGTGGCCAGCAGGGAGTTTTTGGACGTGTCCCACGCGGCGTAGGTGAAGGTGTCGTTGCCAACAAATCCCGGATTCGGAAAATACGTCAGCACGTTGTTGCTCACACCGAGCGAGCCATTGGCGGGCTGCGAAATAATCCGCAAGGTCGCGGTTGTGGGGTTGTTGGTGACAGTCAGGTTCACCGGGGCGTTGTTGGCGGTGCTGCCGGTGACAGTGCTGACGGTCGGCGCGGCGTTGGTGTTGCTGTTGTCATTGCTCGGCCCCTGGTGGCAGGTATAACAGCCAACCAATGCGCCCCGGAACAAGGTTTTTGTGCCAAAGGCGCTCAAGGTTCGATCCGCCTGCATTCGCGATAACACGGTGCCGCGATAATCCGCGCCATGACAGGCCTTGCATTGGGAAGCACCAGTGGAATTGACAAAATTGGGATGCGCGGACACCCACGCCGAGCCGACCGGGTGCATTCCATGTGGCCCGCCGACATAGTTTGTCGGCGTGGTGGTGTGGCACGACGAACACTCCACCATCACCCCGGCATGACCTTGGATTTCAATGTCACGGATATTGTCGTTGGGATGGATGCTGGGGAATTCCGCATGGGTGGAACCATGGCAGGCTTCGCATTGCAAGCCGCCGTGACCAGCGGAAAACCGATAGAGTGAAAGCCCGCCGGCGGGTGTGTTGGATTGGGTGGAAAAAATCGAATTGATCGGCACGCGCACCGTGTAATTGGTGTCGGTGAAAACCGAGGTGTAGCGGATTTGGCCGTTGTTGCTCGTCGCCGTGCCGGTATGGCAGCTGGCGCAGTTCGGTTCCATGAACCAGCCAACGCGTTTTGACGAGCCGACCGTGCTCATGTTGCCGTGGCAGCTCTGGCATTGCATTTCCATGGAGCCATCCGCCGCCATCGCGCCGCCCATCGCGCCGCGCAGACATTTCGTGGTGGATCCGGGATGACAGCGATAGCACGCCGAACGATTGGCCGAACTGTCGAGCGTCATACTCGTTATCGGATCCATGACGTGGGCGTGAAAACTGTGAATGGAGGCCGTCAGCGGCGGAATCGTGCCGTAACTGGGCGCCCCCAGCGCTTCCGAGGCATGACACGCGGCGCACAGCACGGGTTTATTATCTGCGACCACACCGCGATAAAGACCCTGCGGGTTGAATCCACGCGCCGCGAGTGCCGCCTGATATAAAACGCCGTGCTGGGCGAATTGGTGTTCATCGTGCAGACGCAGAATGTTCAGCCGGAAATCGCGTTCCTGAATGCCGCTCCACACCCAGCCGGCGGCGGGCTTCGCGGTGGCCATCGTGCCGGAGGCGTGGCACGCGCGGCAGTCCATTTCATCGGAAACCGGCAGCACAATATCGTTCGTGGCAATCGGCGTCGCGCCACTTTTGGCGATCAGCCGCATCATCGGATACGGATTTTTATTGTGGGCGTCGTCATAGGGCGAGAGCGGGATGCCTTCTGCGCGCCACCAGTTGACCGGCGTTAGCACTCCGGCGGCGGGCTGGTTGGTTTGCTCAAACAGCATGGCCTGCGGCGTGTTACTGACGCCCGGCATGTTCCAGCCGGCCAGTCCCCCGTCCGGTGCCAGGGCCGCGCCGAACAGCGCTTGCGCGTAAGTGTAGTAATTGCCCTTGCCCATCGCGGTGGAATTAAACGACCCGCTGGGATCGGCGACGGCCTAATAAGTGACCGTGTAGCCGCTGCCGTTGGTGACGAGCTTCCCGCCGACGATCAATTGCGACTCGATGGTATTGTAAGGCGGCAGGATGCTGAACACCGAGTAATCGCTGTCCATGCAGTGCATCCCCAGGTTGTTCCAGCCGAGAATCTGGTTGTTCGCCGCCCCAAGCGGCAGCGCCAGCGCCAATGCCGCCGCCAAAAACAGTCTGTTTTTCATAGGTAAATCATTTTATTTCCGGTTTCTGACCGACAGCCTAACAGGGCGGGATTAAAGTCCGATGAATACTATATGAAAATATATTCATATAACAGATTGGGCAAATTAAACTTGCGGGCCGTTTGAATTTTTTGTTTTTTGCGTCAGCCAGTTGCACTCGCGCCATGACCAACCGAAAAAACAAACCTTTGTCCGCCGGCCAGCTTGATGCGGTGGCCCGGTTGTTTGCCGTGCTGTCTGAATCCAGCCGGCTGGCCTTGCTTCAGTTACTTCACGCCGGCCCGCGTACGGTTAATGCTCTGGTGGAAGCCAGCGGCATGAAGCAGGCCAATGTCTCGAAACAGCTGGCGATTCTTCACGATCATCATCTGGTGAAGCGGGAACGCGAAGGCACTTCCATCCGGTACGAAATTGCCGATCCCATGGTTTTTTCGTTGTGCAATCTGGTCTGCGGCAAGGTGGCGAATGACGCCAAATGCGCGGTCGCCGTGTTTCACCCGGAGATTTGACCAGCAATCCGCCTCAATAAATCCACGGAATGAATCGCCGCACACGTCGGCCATAGTCTGCGTATTCCGGGAATTGCTGCCGCAGCCAACATTCTTCGTGCCGGGCTTTGGCGTCAAAGAAAATTGCCAGCACCAAGGACACGGCCAAGGCCAGCCAGCTTTGCCAAATGAGTGACCAACCCACGGCGGCACAAAAAACGGAAGTGTAAAGCGGATGCCGAATCAAACTGTAAATGCCATGCTGGACAAACAGCGCGGTTGCGGATGGCTTGGGAAACGGTGTCAGGTTTCGTCCCAAAGTCAGCACACCAGAGATGCCACAGATCGCGGAGGCCACGAGAAAAACCACGCCGAAAAGAAAAATCAGATGCAGCTTCCATGTCGCGCGACAGGTGTAGCCCAAAATGGCGATGGCAAAGAGCAGCAGGAATTGCCCAACCACCCACCAACCGCCGCGTTGGACAAAGCTGTTACTCATGGCGGCGGGCTAAAACTTGCACCACCGCGCCGCGACCCGTATGCCCATCGCCCTCGATAACGTCGCGTTCGATTTCGCGCCCAATTACAAATTCCAGTCCCGCGAGTTCTTCACGCAGGCCAGCCAGAGTCATCAGCAATTCGGGGGATTTTGGCCCGCCGGAGTCGAACGCCAATTGCGCCGGAGTGTAGGCTTCAAGAACGAACACTCCACCAGGCCGCAGACCACGCACCGCTTGCGCGTGAACTATGCGCCGAATCGCGGGCGGTAAATGCGCAAATGTGGCAACGATGCCAGACCAAACACCCGGCTCGATGGTGAAGTTTCCAAGATCAGCAAGCACCGTTTCAATTTCCACGCCGCGAGCCGCTGCTAGTCGCCGCGCTTTGGCTAAACCGGCTTCGGATTGATCCACCGCCGTCACCCGATGACCGAGAGTCGCGAGGTGAACGGCATTTCGCCCTTCGCCTTCCGCGAGACAAAGCAACGGCCCGGCGGGAATCTGTGACGCCATTTCCGCCACGAAAACATTCGGTGTTTCGCCGTAAATATATTGCGGCGCGGCGAAGCGGTTGTTCCAAGAAGCTGCGTCCATGAATTCAATAGCTCATCCGATCCAGCTTCACCTTGCCCCGGAAAATCCAGTAGATGCAAACCGTGTAGGCGATCACCACCGGCACGCCGATGCACGCGATGACGAGCATGATGCCCAGCGTTTTCGGCGACGAGGCGGCGTTGTAAATGTTCAAACTATTTTCGGGATTAGGCAGGCTGTAAATCATGTTCGGGAAAATGTTCAGCGCGAACAACGCCATCAGCGTGACTATCGTGGCACACGAAGACAGGAAGGCGCGACCATCGTTGCCGTGGTGAAATTCGCGCGGGATGTTGGCGATGGCGAGCATGTTTGCCAGCGCGACGGAAAAGAGCCACGGATTTTCGCGGACGCGCGCGGCCATGTGCGGGACAAACAACAGCGTCGCCATCGTGAGAGTTACGGCACAAATGACGAAGAAAATGATGCAACTCATCGCCCAGCCGCGCAGCTTGTCGTGCAGTTCACCTTCCGTTTTCATCACGCCGTAAATCGCGCCGTGCATCATAAATAACGCCACCGTTGTCACGCCAACCAGCAGCGGATATGGCGTCAGCAAGCCGAGAAAAGTTCCGGCGAATTCACCATTGGCGTCCACCGGCACGCCCCAGGCGATGTTGCCGAGCGCCGTGCCAATGAGCAAAGACGACACGATGCTGCCGACGGAAAAACTCACGTCCCACATCTGCCGCCACCAGCGTTCCGGGCGCTTGCTGCGAAATTCAATCGCCACCGCGCGGAAAATCAGCGCGGCGAGCAGCAGCATCAGCGCGAGGTAAAAACCGGAAAATGCCGTCGCATAGACATTCGGAAACGCGGCGAACAGTGCGCCGCCGCCGGTGACCAGCCAGACTTCGTTGCCGTCCCAAACCGGCCCGATGGAGTTAAGCATGACACGACGCTCCTCGTCTTTGTTCGTGAACAGATGCAGCGCCCCGATGCCGAGGTCGAAGCCGTCGAGCACGGCGTAGCCGGTCAACAAAACGCCGACGAGAATAAACCAGATGGTATTGAGATCGAGGTGCATGGCGTGATTTAGTTTTTGGTGGGCAGCGCGAGTTTGCCGGACGGAATCAAATCCGCGTCATCCGGGCCGTGCTGGATTTTGTCGTTGAGCAGATATATGAAAACGGCGAACAACAGCGAATAAATCAGCGTGAACAAAATCAGCGATGACAAAACGACATTTGCTTTCACCACGGCGGACAATCCGGCGGGCGTTCGCATCAAGCCATAAACAATCCACGGTTGCCGCCCAACTTCGGCGGCGAACCATCCGAGCTGATTGGCGAGCTGCGGGCCAAGCACGGAGAAAACCAGAATCCACAGCAGCCAGCGGCGTTCGTGCAGCGTGCCTTTGCGGAAGTATAAAAAGCCCAAAGCCGCCACCGCAATCAGCGTGAAGCCGATGCCGACCATCGCGTGAAAAAACAGAAACGACGGCGTGACGGGCGGGCGATCTTCCGGCTTAAACTCGTTCAGCCCGATGACCGGCGTGTGAAAATCGTTGTGCGTGAGAAAGCTCAACATTCCCGGCGCGGACAGGCCGATGACCTTTTCATTTTTCTCATCCGGCCAGCCGAGCAGCACGAGCGGCGCGTTGGAAGTGGTTTCGTAAAGTCCCTCGAAAGCGGCGAGCTTGGCCGGCTGATTTTTTTCCAAACCCTGCGCGCTCTTGTGGCCGGTGACGGCTTGCAGAAACGTCGAGACGAGTGCCACCGTCAAACCAACTTTCAGCGATTTGCGGGCGAACTCAATGTGTTTCCCTTTCAGCAAATACCAAGCACTCACGCTCACCACGAGAAATGAGCCGGCGCACCACGCGCCGCAAATGGTGTGGAACAAGCGGTCCAGCATTGAGGGATTGAAAACGAGTTGCCAGAAGTCCGTGATTTCCGCCCGCGCGTGCATCCCTTCGCCGACGATGTGATAGCCGGCGGGCGTCTGCATCCACGAGTTTGCCACCACAATCCAAACTGCGCTGAAATGCGCTCCAAGCGCCACCATGCACGTTGAGAAGAAGTGCATTTTCCGTCCGACCTTATCCCACCCGAACAGCAGCACTGCGAGAAAACCGGATTCGAGGAAGAACGCGAAAATGCCTTCCGCCGCGAGCGCGCTGCCGAACACGTCGCCGACAAAACGCGAATAGGTCGCCCAATTTGTGCCGAACTCGAATTCCATCACGATGCCCGTCGCCACGCCAATGGCAAATGTGAGCGCAAACACCTTCGTCCAGAACCGCGCCATCTGGTGATACAACGTGTTGCCCGTGCGCAACCACGCGCCTTCCATTAGCACGAGCATGATGCCCAGCCCGATGCTCAATGGCGGGTAGATGTAGTGAAATGCAATCGTTGCGCCGAACTGAATTCGCGAGAGGGTTAAAACATCCATAACAAAGTATTAAAGTTCTACTAAATTTGCGCACTGCCAACCGTTTTTTGTTCCGCTGGCAAAGGTATTGGTTTTGCTGAATCTCATAAGAAGCTGTCTGGTCATTGATGGCTTGGAATTCAGGTTGTCAGTTTCAAAAGGAGAATGGCGAGCAGCGACGCAATGCTGACAAACAGCCACAAGGTTAGTCCCGTCACCACCGTTCGCCAACCAACCGCCCGCAACGCGTGGAGGGAAAGCGAAGTGCCGATCAGGAAAAGCACGAGAATCATGCCCCGGCGCGCGATTTCCGAAAGTTGCGGCGACCAGGTTGAAATGACCGGCACATAACTCCGCAGTAGCGATGCCAGCAGAAAAAATCCGATAAACCACGGCACGGCAATTTTGAAATGTTGGTTTCGCCGGGAAACTTCCGCGCTCGCGCCCGCCGGGTTCCGCCGGGCAAGGCCGAAGGCCAGCGCCAGCGTCAGCGGCACGATCCAGAGCGTGCGCGACAGTTTGACCGCCGTGGCGGTCGTCAATGCGTCCGGCCCGTAGCTCATGCCCGCGCCGACCACCGAGGAAATATCGTGAATCGCCACGCCCGCCCACAGGCCGAATTGCGCCTGACTCAAATGCAGCAAATGACCGGCCAGCGGAAAAATGTAAAGCGCAACGGCGTTCAGCAGAAAAATTGTGCCGATGGACACGGCGATTTCCGCTTCCGAAGCACCGATGACCGAACTCACGGCAGCGATGGCCGAGCCGCCACAGATGGCGGTGCCAACCGAAATGAGCGTGCTGGTTTTGCCGTCGAGCGCGAGCTTGCGCCCCAGCCAGTAGCCGAGCAACAGCGTTGCCCCAATGGTTGCGGCGGCAAATACCGAACCGTTGAGTCCCAAACGCAGCACCATCGGCAGGTTCATGCCAAAGCCCAGCAGCACCCCGCAAATTTGCAACAGCCATTTGGTGACGTGGTGATTCCAATGCGCGAACGGATGTCCGATCAAAAGCGCGAACAAAATGCCCGCCACCAACGCGGTCGGCGGCGACGCCCACAGCATCAGACAGATGACCACAACCGCCAGCGCGAAGACTTTGGCGCGCTGACCGGGACTGGCCGCCGGTTTGGGTCGTTGCTGGTCGTCTTTCAATTTGTCGGCTGGAACTGGATTCATGTTGGCCGCAGCAGTTCGGCTGCATACGCCACGCAGGTTTCACACGGATGCACTTTGGCCGCGCGCAGTTCCCGGCAGTAGCGCGAGCCGAGCCGCGAGGCGAAATTTCGCTTCAATGCTTCCGCCCGGCCGGGTGCGACCATGCAGGCCGCGTGCAACGCACCACAGAGTCCGTCCGGTGCCCGGCCACCGCCAAACGGTTTGAGATCCGCGAGCGCGATGGACGTGTCGCCGGAAACTTCGCGCCAGGCATGAAGCACGGCTTGGGCGCAGTTGAGCCGTTCCGGCGGCTGCCGGAAAACTTTCAGGGCGTGTTCTCTCATAAAAGGAAAGAGCCGCGAGCGTCTTAAAAGTTACAAAGGCAGATGGATTTTCCCTGCCAGCGCGGTGTTAACCCTCGTTGTGCGGCGTGCTGATGGTGTTCGCTTAGGGTGAATGGGACTCATATAAATGCCACCCGGTCTTCATTCGGTTGACAAGTTTAAGATAGTTATGAACAATGGTTCATAACAAGTTTATTTATGGGTCGTCCAGTCAGCCGCCGATCAATTGAAAAACCTCCCATCATGGAGGGGTTTAAGCCTTTTGGCATTCCAATGCGCGATCTGCAATCGGTTGTTTTGCTTTTCGAGGAGTATGAGGCCGTGCGCTTGGCGGACTATTTGGGTCTCTCCCATGAGGAAGCATCCCAGCAGATGAACGTGTCCCGCCCCACCTTCACCCGCGTCTATGAAAAGGCCCGGCGAACCCTTTCAACTGCCTTGGTGGAGGGGAAAGCGCTTTTAATTGAAGGCGGCAATTACCAGACAAACGATTGTTGGAATCGGTGTGAAGGGTGCTCCAAACTTTTTGTCTGCTCTGACGAAAAGGCCGCGTGCCCGTTCTGTCACCGATCCACCGTGCGGCGTTTGAATCCCGATTCATCCGTGACCGAAACCAACGGTTTTTGCATTTGCACCAAATGTAACACCAAGATTGCCCATGTGCGAGGCAAGCCTTGCCGGGAGAGCCAATGTCCATCCTGCGGAGCCAGAATGGTCCGAGAGAACTGTCCCTCAACAAAAACAAAAAACGAAAGCTGAAAAATGAGTATCTTAATTGCGGTTCCCACCCGGTTCGACAACACCGTTGATGACCATTTTGGTCATTGCCGGCAATACAGTCTATTTACGGTCGGAGATCACAACGCCGTGCAGGAAGCCGGGATTCTGCCTTCGCTCACGGGCTGCGGATGCAAGTCCAATATCGCAGTGGTTTTGAAGGCCAAGGGCGTTTCGATTCTCTTGGCGGGCAACATGGGTGCCGGAGCGGTGGATGTTCTCCAGCGCCAAGGAATCGAAGTCCATCGTGGTTGTTCCGGTGATGCCCGCAAAACCGTGGAGACTTTTCTTGCCGGCGAATGGAAAGACTCCGGCTTGACCTGTGCCGCGCATCATCACGAGGACGGACACCAATGCCCTTCCCAATGAAGCCAACTCCACTTGCGCCTGACCTCGCTCAAACTCATTTGGTGAATAATCAGACCGAGGCGCATCCATTTTGCTTTGTGTGCAGCGGCTCCAATCCGATGGGGCTGGCGCTGCGTTATGCACCGCAGCGAGACGGCAGCGTGAGCGCGTCATTTCTTGGCAACAGCGCGCTGGAAGGTTATTCGGGATTGCTGCACGGCGGCTTGATCGCGGCCATGCTCGACGGCGCGATGACTAACTGCCTGTTTGCGCGTGGCATTCGTGGCCTCACGGCCGAATTGAAAGTGCGCTACCATGAAAGTGTCGCGGCCTCCGAAGAAGTGCTTCTGCAAGCTTGGCTGGACGATGACGCGCACGGCCTTTATCAGTTGCGGGCCAACCTCACGCAAGGCGGCGCGGTCAAAGCCAGCGCCACCGGCAAATTTATGAAACAACATGAGTGAAACCATTCGCATCACGGTGCTCGTCGAGAACAGCGTCCATCGTCAGGGGTTGGTAGCTGAACACGGGCTGACTTTCCACATTCAATGTGGCGGACGCAGCCTAGTCTTCGACACCGGCCAAACCGACTTGGCAGTGATCAACGCGGAATCCTTGCGGCTGCCGCTGCATGAGTTGGAGGCCGTTGTTTTGAGCCACGGCCATTACGACCACACCGGCGGCGTGCCGGCGATGCTGGAGGTCGTGCCCGAAGCGCGATTTTATCTACATCCCGCCGCGTTTGAAAACAAATTCAGCCGCAACCAGGCCGGATCGTCGCGTGAGATCGGCATGAGCGATTGTGTAGCGCAAGCCATTCGCCGCCACGCGAGCGGATTCATTGAGACAAAGGGGCGCACCGAAATTTTTGCCGGTATTTTTGCCACTGGCGAAATTCCGCGTGCGACAGCTTGCGAAGACACTGGTGGCGCATTCTTTCTGGATGCGGCTGGCACACGCAGCGACCCGCTTATGGATGATCAGGCGCTGGTGATTGACCTTGGCAGCAGTGTGGTCTTGCTGCTGGGCTGCGCTCATTCCGGCGTGGTCAATACGCTGGATCATGTCCGGCATCTCACTGGCGGAAAACCGGTGAGTGCCGTGATTGGCGGGCTGCATCTAGGATCAGCCAGCGAAGAACGAATTCAGCAAACCATCGCGCGGCTACGCGACGCACAGTTAGAAATGCTCGCGCCCGCCCACTGCACGGGTTGGCCAGCGACAGCTAAATTGTGGCAGGCGTTCCCGAACATTTGCCGTCCCGCCGGCGTTGGCACCGTCTTTGAATTCAAACGCGATTAGTCTTTGCCGTTTACAATCTTTTCCGCCCGGCCATAGGAGCCAAGGTTGAAGGCGTTTGTGTAGCCCATGCCTATCAATTTGGATTTGGCCATGCCACTGCGCATCCCGCTGGCACAGTGCAACAGAAGCACTTGATTTTTGTCTTTCACCCGCTTGGGCAAAGCGGTTTCAATTTCATCCAGCGGGATGTTGATGGCCTTATCCAGATGGCCGGAGCTGAATTCACCGGCACTGCGCACATCAATCACCAGTGCGCCGTTCTTCAGTTTTTCGAGCGCGTCTTTGGCCGAAATTTGACCGGAATTTTTCATCATAAAAATGACCGCGATGACTGCCGCCATGATTAAAGTGGTTGTCCAATTCATAGTGTTAATCTTCCTCCTTCTCATCATTCCCAACTTCACCGAGCTGTTTTCTTAAATAATTCTTTACCGGGTCATCGCCGGTGATGCCGGAGATAACCAAAGCCGCGCTCACCAGAAACGTCAGCAGCACCCACCATTGACTGATGGCTTGCGACAGCCAGACACTAAGGAGAATTAGTGCGCCGGCCAGAATCCAAACCAAGCTGTTCAACAACCTGTTCATGCTGGCATTGAGCCACCGATTGAAAAAAAGTTACAAAATTGGTGCGGGCGGGGAAACGTGAAGCCGAATTCGGCAGAACACGAACGGTTTGACGCCGGCAAAAGAGCAAAGAAATCACGTCGTGGGAAATTTTTCTTTCCACTTTTTGCGCAACGTGTCGTGCATCGTTTCACGGAATTGCACCGGCATCGCATACGGCTGGCCGTCCTTGTAGAGCGTGATGGTCTGGCGGATGTTGTCCACGACCACCTGGCACGGATTGCAGCCCGCCATGTGCTTCTCGAACTCGACGCAGACAGCCGGGTCCACCGTGCCATCCACATATTCGTTCAACATCGCCAGTAGTTCTTCGCACTTCATGGGGTTTGTCTCTTTGAAGACCGGGCCGCCAGCCGGTCGAAAGTTACAGGGTATTTCTGGAAAAGATTTTTCATTCGTGGGGGAGATGCGACCGGACCAATTGCCGTGCTGGGTCACCGAGCACGCGGGTCAAATCCTCGCGCAATTGCAGTCGGGCGCGGAGCAACCGCACTTTCACGTTGCCTTCGCTCAATTCCAGCGCCTCGGCGGTTTCTCGGACGGATAAACCTTCCACATCGCGCAACAAAAAAACCAGGCGATGCTTTTCATCCAGTCGCGTCAATGCCTCGTCCAGCAGACGACGTACTTCATTTCGTTCGACCAGATGTTCCGGCGACTGCCGCCAGTCGGCGATGAATTCCGGGTGCGGAATGGAAGCGAGCGAGTCGGATGGCTCCGTCGCCTCTTCCAACGAAACGGTGTTCAGTCCCTTGCGCTTCCGGATGATTTTAAGCGCTGCATGGCTGGCGATGCGCAGCACCCACGTGTAAAAACTCGCTTCACCGCGAAAGCCTTCCAGATGTTCCAGCACGCTTAAAAAAGTTTGCTGCGTCACATCCTCGGCGTCTTGCTCCTGTCGCAGCATCCGCATGGCCAGCCCAAAAACCCGCTGCTCATAACGGCTGGTCAGCGCCTCAAATGCATCCAACTCCCCAGCCTTGGCTCGGCGCACCAGATCGGCATCAGTGGTTTCGGGTGAGAGGGTAGGGGCCATGCAATTGAACCCCCTGATTATATTTGCCGAATGAGATGCCGCAAGGTCCAACTCGGTGATCACGCCAGCGGCCCGGCCCGCGTCTTTTTTTGGGGTGGCGATTTGCACGAGTCCCCAATCCAGTTTGGGTTTCCGCTATTTGCTTTGAATTTTCGTGTGATTCGTGTGTTTCGGGCCTTTCGCGGTAAAAAAATAGGTTTGGAATTTTTGCGCCTTATGCGCCTTTTCGCGGCCAAATATTTCCGTGTTCTGCTTTTCCCCAAAACCGGTTTGGACTGGTCCCTTGCCGCTGTTTCTTTGCGCCTTTGTACCTTTGTTGTTCGCCCCGCCTAACGTAATCTCGGGATCCCATTAGTTTTTGATTTACCAGGCAAGTGGCTTAACCTCTCCCTTCACGCACCGGCGACGATTTGCCGCCGCCAATGAAGACAGCCAAAATACCAAATCCACCGTTGGATCAAGTGTATAACCGCGACCCCGCCGTCGGCGCCTTTCCCGCCCCGTGGCTTGTGCCCCTTGCGGCCCCAGGGGGTGGAAAATCAGATTGTAAAGTGGCCGCTGAAGTGGAAACTACGGGTGGTTGGCTTGTGTCGGATTGGTTTAGGCCTGCCCTACCCAGTGGCGGGGCCCGGACGCACAAACCGCTTTTTTTATCCCTCAACCCATGGAACGCTTGTGAAGGTGCATTCCTGCCAAAAAATTAAGACGATTCGCCACATCCTCCTCGCCGGACTGCTGGCCGTCGCCTGTGTTGTCGGAAGTCGTGCCGCGGCGTCGTCGCTGGACGACGGCTGGCAGACTCCGCCCAACGAGGCGCGGCTGCGCGCCTACTGGTGGTGGCTCAATGGCAACGTCACGTCGAATTCCATCACGCACGATCTCGAAGCGATGCAGGCCAAGGGCTTCGGCGGCGCGGTGTTGCTGGATGCCAACGGCGCCGACCAGTCGGGCAACGCACCGGTCCCCCACGGGCCGGATTTCTTTTCCCCCGCCTGGCGCGCGCTCTACAAACACACGTTGCACGAAGCCAGCCGGCTGGGCCTCGAAATCAGCCTCAACATCCAAAGCGGCTGGAATCTCGGCGGGCCGACCGTGACAAAGGAAGACGCGGCAAAAAAATATGTCTGGTCCGATACCCGGATTGCCGGCGGCACCAACCTCGTCATCCAATTGCCCGAGCCGAAAGCCCGGGAACAGTTCTACCGCGATTACGCCGTTGTCGCCTACCGGATAAAAAATCCCGTGCCGGCTAAGTCGCTGAAAAACTGGCCGCAAAAAGCGTTGCTGAAATCGCTGCAGCCCTTTTCCGCGCCCGACACCTCCGCGCTGTTCGAGGAAATCCCCGCCACCGCCGGCGAGCTGGATGCCGACGCGACGGCCGTGGTGGACCTGACGAAAAATTGCACCAACGGGCGGTTGCAATGGGCGGCGCCCGCCGGGGACTGGCAGGTTTTCCGTTTCGGCTACACCATTGGCGACCATGCTTATGTTTCGACGGCGAGCCAGAACGGGGGCGGTTTTGCCCTGGACGTTTATTCCGCAAAAGCATTCCGCAATTATTGGAACGCCATCGTCGCGCCGTTGATTGATGACGCGGGCCCGCTCGCCGGCACAACGCTGAAATACTTTCACACCGACAGCTGGGAAATTGAACTGGCGAACTGGACTCCCGATTTCCCCGATGAATTTAAAAAACGCCACCACTACGATTTGTGGCCGTGGCTGCCCGTGCTCGCGGGGCGCATCATCAATTCGCGCGCCGAGAGCGACCGTTTTCTGTTCGACTACCGCCAGACGTTTGGCGATCTGGCGATTGACGATCACTACCGGTTGTTTCGCGATCTGGCCCACGCGCACGGCATCGGCATTCATCCCGAAAGCGGCGGGCCGCACGCCGTGCCGATTGACGCGCAGCGCTGCCTCGGCTGGGACGACGTGCCGATGAGCGAATTCTGGGCGTGGTCGTGGGAGCATCGGATCGGCGACGCGAACCGGTTTTTTGTGAAACAGCCCGCCAGCGCCGCGCACACCTACGGCCATCGCATCACGCAGGACGAAGGTTTCACCACCATCGGCCCCAACTGGCAGGAGAAAATCTGGGACAACCTCAAGCCGGCGTTTGACAAGGCGCTGTGCGAAGGCATGAACCGGCTCGTGTGGCACGCGTTTGTCTGTTCGCCCGATGAGACGGGAATGCCTGGCCAGCAGTATTTCGCCGGCACACATTTGAATCCCAAGGTCACCTGGTGGGAAAAATCCGCGCCGTTCTTCAGCTACATTGATCGCTGTCAGTTTCTGCTGCAACAGGGCTTATTCACCGCGGACGTGTTATATTACTACGGCGATCATGTGCCCAATTTTTCGCAGCTTAAAAATTCCGACCCCGCCAAAATTCAGCCCGGCTACGATTACGACGTCATCACGGCCGAAGCCCTCATCGAGCGGGCCGGCGTGCGCGACGGCAAAATCGTCCTGCCCGACGGCATGAGTTATCGCGTGCTCGTCCTGCCCGACCGCAAACAAATGGCGCTGCCCGTTTTGCAGAAAATCGCGCAGCTCGTCAACGCAGGCGCCACCGTGATCGGTCCCCGGCCGGACGGTGCCGAGACGCTTGAAAACCGGACGGGCCAGGATGCCGCGGTACGGGCAATCGCTGCCGGCTTGTGGAGCGGAAAAAATCTGAATGGCCGCGTCTTCAGCCACAAATCCGCGCGGACAGTTTTGCTGGAGGATGGCGTTTTGCCTGACTGCGACATTCAGGCCGTGGGGGGGGACTTTGATTTTATCCACCGCACGGACGGCGACACAGAAATTTATTTCGTCGCCAATCGCTCCACGAACAGCGCTTCCGCCGTGTGCACCTTTCGCGTGAGCGGCAAAACCCCGGAACTGTGGAACGCGGTGACGGGCGAGCATCAAGGGGCCGCGGCCTACGCGGAAACGAACGGCCGCACAATGGTGCCGCTGGAATTCGGCCCGTGCGCTTCCTGGTTTGTCATTTTCCGGGAAACCCTGGCGGCGCACCCGGCGGTGGCTTCATCGAATGCGCCCAAGCTCAAACCCGTTCAGGAAATTACCGGCCCGTGGACGGTCCACTTTGATCCGAAATGGGGCGGACCAGAGTCCTCGTCCTTTGACACGCTCATGAGCTGGTCCCTGCGCCCGGAGCCGGGCATCCAATTTTATTCCGGCACGGCGACTTACGAAAAATCCTTTAAACTGGTTGAATCAAACGACCCAACCCCCAAGCCGAAGTTTATTTTGGATTTGGGCAATGTGCGGGAACTAGCCGAAATCAAAGTGAATGGCAAGTCTTGCGGGATTGTCTGGTGTCCGCCATTCCGCGTGGATATTTCTGACGCGGTCCGGGCCGGTGAAAATCAATTGTCCGTCGAGGTCGTCAACTTCTGGCCGAACCGCATCATCGGCGACGCCCGCCAGCCCGGGGAAAAACACTTTACGCAGACCAACATCCGCGCCCTGACCGCCAAAACGCCGCTGGAGCCGGCTGGCTTGCTGGGGCCTGTGGTCCTCTATCAACCGGAACCGTTTGCCCATCAATAGCACCCGTGCGAAAGGATGAATGGGCCAATGTTTTATATTATTGGAAATCGTCGCGACGAACCCAAATAGCTGAAACCATGACACCCCGTCCACTGTCCTCGCAAACTGGTCTGTCGCGGGTCATGCTGCCTCTGGCAGTCTGGCGCGGAGGTTATTTAAAACCTGAAGCATGAAACCCCTGCGTATTGGTGTGATCGGCGCGGGCTGGTGGGCGACGTTTGCCCACCTCCCGGCCATCGGCTCGCATCTGAATGCCAAGCTGGTCGCGGTCCAGAGCCGCGAACTCGATCAGGCGGAAAAAATCGCCCGCGACTTTGGCGCACCGCACGCGTGCACCAGCGTTGAAGAAATGCTCGCGCTGCCCGAACTGGATGCCGTCATCGTCGCCTCCACCCCAAACGTGCATTTCGCGCAGGCCAGGGCGGCGCTGGTCAGTGGCCGGCACGTGTTGCTTGAGAAACCCATGACCTTCACCGCCGCCGAGGCGCGGGAACTGGTGGCTTTGGCGGCCCGGAATAATCTCCAGCTCGCCATCAGTTGCCCGTGGCATTTCACGCGCCACGGCCTTGCGGCGCGGCAGCTCATCCAGTCCGGCGCGTTGGGCTCAATTAAAATGATTTCCGTGCTGATGACCAATCCGATTGATCAATTGTTGCGCGGCACCAGTACCTCGCCCACGCACGGCCTGACCAACGTCTATGTCGAGCCGCGCCCGGGCTCTTACAATGATCCAGCCATCGCCGGCGGCGGGCAAATCTACTGCCAGGTGTCTCACGCGGCGGCGTATTTGACGTTTCTCACCGGCCTGCGCCCGGCGGAAGTCTTTGCGCGCTTCGACCGCGACGGTTCGCCCAACGATATTTATAACGCCCTGACGATTACTCTGGAAAACGGCGCGCTGGTCTCAGTCGCTAGCACGGGCGCGACGCCGCTCGCGGAGCGCAATTACGAAGTCCGGGTCTTTGGCAGCCGGGCCATCCTGCAACTGGAACTCTGGCGTGGCACCCTGCGACTGATTGATTTTAAGGACCAACGCACTGAATTTCCGCCGCTCGCCGAAAATGAAATATATCCCGCGCAATCACCCGCCGTGAATTTTATTGATGCGATCCTCGCCCAAGTTCCGAACGGTTCGCCCGGCGACCTCGGCCTTGCGTCCATGGAGATCATTGAAGCCGCCTGCGAATCGGCGCAAACCGGCCGCAATCAAATAATCCGCCCTGTGACCCGGCCCCCATAGAAACCGATTCATAAAGCACCAAAACCCGTGCCGCCTGGGCAGGGGTGAGGGCGAACGTTTTTCCAATCCAGGTCTTATTTGGGAGGGGATCAGCTCATTCGGTACGGTGCACGGTAAGTGCGCGACAGCAACTGGCTGGCAGCGGCGTCGCCAAGGATGGTTTGGGACGCGTTGTCCCAGCGGATTTTCCGGCCCGTGAGCATGGCGATGAGGCTGAGATGGCCGGGAATGGCGGAGTGATGCGCTGTTTCAACAGGCGTGATGGTGGGCTTGCGCGACTTGACGCAGTCTAGAAAATTCCGCCAGTGTCCGGGGGATTCGTACAATTTGACTTTGCGCAGGGCTTCGGGCAGCGACTTGCCCTTTTTCCATTCGGGATTGGAGGCGTCAAACCCGCCCCGATTTACCCACACCCAGCCGTCCGTGCCAATCCATTTCGTGCCGCCCTTGATATCATCATGGCCGCCGGCGATGGTCATGGTGATGTCCTGCGGATACTTGAGTTCGATCCGATATTTGGAGCAGGTATTCCAGAGGGCGTCGGCTGCGGGGAATTCACCCTGACCTTCGATTTCGGACGGCCCGGATCGGTCAAAACCCAGTCCCCAGTGCGCGATATCCACGTGATGGCCCACCCAGTCAAGCAACTGCCCGCCCCCGGTGTTGTAATTCCAACGCCAGTTCATGTGGACGCGTTGTTTAATGTAAGGCTCCATTGTGGAGGGGCCAATCCAAGTGCCAAAATCAAAATCGGTCGGCGGGGCAGAGACGGCCAGATCCCAGGCAGGCGATCCGGGCACTACTTTTGCCAGATCCGTCACTTTTTCCGGCAGCGCCCCCAGCTTTTGAAGCAGCTCCGGCGCGGTGCGGGCAAAATCCGTATGGCCGGACGGCAAACCCACTTCCACGTGCGTGACCTTGCCAATGAGACCGCTGCGGACAATTTCGGCGGCCTTGCGAAAAACCGCCTGCGAGCGCTGCCACGAACCGGTCTGCCAGATGATATTATTCTTTTGCACGGCGCGCACGATGGCCTGCTGTTCGGCAATGGTTTTGGCGAGCGGCTTCTCCCCGTAAATATCAATTTTCCGGGCGGCGGCGGCCGTGGCGATGATTTCATGCCAGTGATCCGGCACGGCAATCATCACGGCGTCAATGTCCGGGCGCGCGAGCAGCTCGCGGTAGTCGGCATAGGCTTTGCAGTCCGTATTTTGATAGTGCTCGTTGACGGTGTCGACCGCGCTTTGCAAATGATGTTTATCCAGGTCGCAGGCGGCGATCACCTGACAATCATTTTCAACCAAAAAGGACTTGGTGTTGCTCGGCCCCTGCATGCCCCAGCCGATGACGCCCAGGTTGATGCGGTTGGAAGGGCGGGGGCGGCGGCCGGAACCAGTCGCGCAACCGGGCAGGAGCAGTGGCAGAACCATGCCTGCCGCCGCCGTGGTGATGAAATGGCGGCGACTAATGCCGGCGGAGGATTTTTTCTTCATGGATTTGTGAGTGGATATATCTCATCGGCAGAGGGTTTGACGATGAAAAAAGTTACAAGTTTAGTCGTCACCGCATTTTGAGCATGGCCCGGGGCGGAATGCCGAACACCGATTTGAATACGCGTGAGAAATGAAACGGGTTCGCGAACCCGGTTTCTTCGGCCACCTGCTTGACCATCGCCGCCGGCCGTTGCAGCCGCTCCGCCGCCTGGCTCATCTTCAGGCGCACCAGCAGCCGATAGGGCGTCTGGTGATCGTACCGCTGGAACAGTCGGCTAAGATAGGTATTATCCAGATGACATTCTTCCGCCAGCTGCGCCACGGACCGCAGCCGCAAGCAGTGTTGCTGGAGATGTTCCCGGCAATGCTGGTATGTGGCAAATGCCAGCGTCTCCTGGCCCGGAAACGGCGCGCGCGCATCCGCCACTTTCAGCAGCAGTCCCTCCAGTAACCGACCGCAAATGGCCTCCGCGCCGGGCGTTCCCCGGCGGCCGTTGCGGATCAGCTCTTCAAACAAGGGCAGGATTTCCCCCGGCGGAAAAACCAGCGTCAAGGTGCCCGGCTTGAGCCGGGATGCCGTCAGCAGCTTGACCGACTCGGTTCCGGTAAAATCGATGAAATATTTGGTTAAAGGCTGATCGGCGTTGCTTGCAATCTCCTGCGCAATCCCCGGCCCATATGAAAAGACGCTGCCGGGCCGCAGGGTGTGTGCCTGCCCGTTTAGTGTCAACCGGCCCTGGCCGGCGGCCACAAATTCAACCGAGTAGAAGGGAAATGTCCGGCGGCTGATGGTGTAATGAGCGGCGCAGTGCTCCACGCCGCCGCACACCACGGCGAGCTTGGCCTTGGGCGTGGGGTTTAAATTTAAATAAAACCGCCGCTCCTGCGAAACCTGGGTGGAAAAAAAATCGGGATTAGCCTCGGCGGGCGATGCGGGACTTTTCATAAAGAGTCAGGGATAGATATGCCGGGTGCAGCATGTCGGCGCTGCCGCCGCCAAGGCAAGCCGATTATTCGTTGACCAGCCCGAATGAACTCCGCTCAATCCAGCCCGATTCAGTGAAGGTGCGAATGAAATAAAAATTCCCCCGCGTGCGCAGCCGGCGCGCCGGTTCCCCGGCATTCAGGGTGGCGATCGCTTCGCCCTCCCGGGTTGGCGTCAGTCGCAGCGGGACATTCTTTTTGAGCACGATTCCGAGCTGAGTCCGGCTCACGACGCCGAGGTTAGCGGTCATGCTGGCCAGAAAAATTCCCAATCCGATTGCCGCCAGCGCCTGCTGCCAGCCGGTTTTTCGCCAGCGCAAGAACGGGGGCAGCGTCAGCATGCCCACCGCCAGCCACAGGCTGGCGCCCGCGAACCAGACCCACGCATCCGGCGGTAGCCAAGTGGAGGCTGCCTCGAACCATTTTAATTGTAGCGCGTCCACCTGGATCACCTGCCGTGCGAATGTCAGATTTTGCGCCGCGCGGTTGTTAAACGGATCAATCCACTGGGACCGTTCCCACGCAAGGATCGCTGCGCCCGCATGGCCACGCTGCCATTCCGCGAGGCCCAGATTGACCAACGCCCCGGCCGCAGGTCGCGCCGTCGCCGATTTTTCAAACGCCGCCGCCGCTTCGGGATATTGGCCGGCGCGCTGGAACTCGAGGCCTTGGGTAAAATAAACAGTCGGGTTGGCGGCGCGGGAAGTCTCAACTGCAAAAAACAGGGCCGCCAGAATGATGTAACGGCGGCTATTCACAGTTTTCCCTCCAGCGCCAGCAGAATGGCAGTGATCTCTGAGTGGAGCGCGACTATGTCCGCCCGGGATTGGGGTGCGAGGGCGAACCGTGCATCCGCCGCCGCAAAAACCCTCCGCACGGTATTGCCCGCCAACCCGTCTCGCTCCGCCGCGGTCAGTTGCGCCAGCACATCGGCGCAGACCAGCGCCTGCGGATTGGCCGGATAATGCGGCGCCACGGCGATGCTGAGCGCCGCCGCAGCTTGCTGGAAAAATGTCACGGCGTCGCCTGCGGCGGCGGCCATTTGCAGTTCCTGTTTTTTGTGCCGCAACGCCCGCAGCGCCTGGCGCCGCCGGACAATCTCCGGATGAGCTTCGAGAAAGCGGCGGCGGCGATCCCAGTGCCACAGCGCGATAAACCCGATCACGGGCACCAGTTGCACGACTACAAACCAGGCGCGCTGTTGCAAGGGTTTAAGACTCGCCACCGTTTTGCCCGGCGTTGGTGCGAGGCCGCTTAATGTCAGCGGCAAAGCGGAATCCGCGTCGGCTTCAAACGCGGGCAGTTGCACCTGCAAACCTTCGCCAACCACGGTGACGGGCTGCGGGGTAATGGTCAGATCGACGAAGGTGGCGGTCGCCGGATCAAAATAACTGAAAGGGATCGCGGGGGTTGCCCGTGTTTCATCGGTCAACGGGATCAGCGTAAAACCCATGGCCGGCGGTTTGTCGGCGATGATTTGCCAGTCGTGCGTCCGCGGCGGCACGGGCGGGATGAAGCGCGCCAACTCGCTCTGGCTATGATAAACCACCTTGAGATGGACCGGCTCACCGACGCGGAGCCTATTCGTGGATAATTGTGGCGGGTCGCAGCTGAATTTCCCCATCGTGCCGGTGAAACCGGGCGGCGCCTTCTCGGTCGGCAGCGGGTGTACCCGGATTTCCAGCGGGTCCGAAACGAGCAACACATATTTGGGGACACCGCCGGGAAGGGTCACCTGGCCCCGAATGGAAATCGGTCCGCTGAATTCCCGGCCGGCGGTGAAACCCTGCGCCGAAAACCTCAATGCGCCGGCGGCCATCGGCGTCACCACCATGTCGCTCATAAATACAGGTTTGAGTTGGCCGTCAACCGTGACCACCTCGATGGATTGCCGGGTCGCCGTCTTGTCGATCATCAGGCGGTCGCCGGTAAACTGGATTTCACGGAGTGCCTCAATTTCATTGGCTGGCCCCGCCGGCAACAGCACGCGCACGCGGACTGGTTGACCGAGATACACATTGGTTGCCAAACATTCCAGTCTCAGTTTGCGGGGGTGACTGGCGGGGATTCCGGCGCTCCCGGCTGGCGCCGGGGTCGACGCTTGTACCTCAAGGTTGGCGGCCGGAATCGCTACCGGCTGGCCGGCAATGGTTGCGGTTAAATTCGTGACGGCAAAATTTCCAGGTGCCGCCGCGTATACTTCGTAAAGGGAGGACGTGAGCGAACGGAACTTATTCCCCATAAACTGCGTGATTTGGCCATGCGCCAAAGCGCTGAACGTTAATCCTCCCGGCGTGGAAATGACCTCTGGCCATTGGATGGACGATTCCGTTGCTTCCACGGACACGCGGTAAAAAGATTTTTCACCTGCGCGCACCACCGGCGGATCAAACGCCGCTGTCGCCGTTGCGGGTGATGACATGTCCACCGTCAGCTGCGCCACCTGAAGCTGACTGAGTCCACCGGGCGGTAACTGTGGCGGCGTCTGTGCCCACACCCCCCAAGGCGCGAGCAGCAACGTGAACAGGGATTTGTAAAATGGAAAACGCATTTGCTATCTCACCAGTTGCGCCCTTTTTTATCGCTTGCCGGCGTGCCTGTCTTGTCGCTCATGGAAAGGCGGCGGCTCCCGTCGAGCGAAAGTCCATCGAGCATCTGGCTGGCCTGATCCGGCGACAGGGGAATTTGCATTTGGTCGCCCTCGCGTGAGGCGTTTTCCTTCTGGCCCGCCAGCGAATCCGGACTCACGCCCTCCTCGTCCTCCTCACCCGCACCGCCGGGAGGTGCTTGGGGCGCTGGAATCTGGCCTTTGAGCTGGCTCAACTGCTTGCCCAGATCGGACTTCTGCTTACCCAGCGCACCCAGCATTTCCTGCATTCTCCGCAAACTATCCACGAGCTTGGCGATGCCGCGCTCGACGATCGCCGCATTGCGCAACGCGTTGGGGTCGGTGGGATTCAATTCGGCGGCTCCCTTGAAATCGTCTGCCGCCCGCTGCCATTGTTGCAAGGTCTTCCCGTAAGTTTCCATGGCTGCCTGCACGGCTTTTTCCGCTTCGCGCAAATCATGCCGTGCGCCGCGACCTTCCAGATAAGCGGCAATCATCTGGTCTAAAGTCTTTTCAGCCAGCGCGGATTCCGCCGTACGGATCGCTTGGTCGCCCGCTTCCAGTGCGGCGTGACCTTGCGCCGCCACCTTTTGCGCGTCCGGACCTCGTTTTAAGAGCTCGCCGCCCTCGCCAAACCGCGCGTGGCCAAGATCGTAAAGCGCCGGCGGCTGCACGCGCTCGTCTTGGGCAGCGAGCGCAGATTGGAACATTTTTTCCGCATCGGTAAATTTTTTGGCTGCCAGCAACCGCGCGCCGTTATTGTAGAAATCCCGCGCGGTGGCGGGGGCTGGAAAGTTGGTGGTGGTGGCCGCCTGCAACGGTTGGCCCAGCAGCAGGGGAAGCCAAAGGACGGCGGCAGTGATCGCTTTTCGGCGCGTGCCAATGAGCGATTCGACGACCAGCAGCGCCAGTAGGGCTGCGAGGAACCAATGGAACCGATCCACGCCATCCCGTGCGGAGGGCCGGAGACCGCCGGCGCGGTCGAGCGCATGGATGGCTGTGCGCACTTTCGTCAAGCCGTCGCCGAGCGGACCGAGGGGATAATAGCTCCCGCCGGTGACGGTAGCAATTTTGCGGAGCGTCGTTTCGTCCAACTGGCTGCGAATGATTTCACCTTTGGGGCCGCGCAGTAGTTCCGGCTGCCCGGCGGCATTGAGAGTTTGAATTTCCTTTCCGGCCGGCGTGCCGACGCCGATCGTGAACACCACCACGCCGTTCGTTGCCAGATTTTTGGCGGCGACGATGCCGGAGGCTTCCAAATCCTCCCCGTCCGTTACCAGCACCACCAGCTTGCGGTGGCTGCCCCGATCCATCGCCCGCGCTGCTTCATTTAGTGCCCGGCCGATGTCCGTGCCGGGATTGGGAATTGTTTTTTCATCCATGCCCAGCAGGGTTTCCTCGAACGCATCGGCGTCAAAGGTGAGCGGGCATTGGAGGAACGCGCTGCCGGCGAACGCCACGAGACCCACCCGGCCGTGGCTTTGCTGGCGCACAAAATCCAGCGTGGCAAATTTCGCACGCTGTAGCCGGCTCGGCAGCACATCGCTGGTCGTCATGCTCAACGAGCAGTCGAGCACGAAGACCACGTCCTCGCCCAGCCAGGCCTTGTCCGTCGTGACGCGACCCCACTGCGGCCGCGCCAGTGCCAGTCCGGCCACGGCCACCACCGCCAGTAGTAGGACGTTTTTGAACTGCCGCCGTCCGGGGCTGTGCGACGCGGTGAGTTGCTCTATGAAATGTGGCGAGGCCATCCGGGCCAGTTGCGCTCGGCGCGCTTTCGCGGCGTGCCGGTGCAGCAGCGCCAGCAATACCGGCGCCGCCGCCGCCAGCCACAGCCAGCGTGGTTCCGCAAAATGAAAATCGTCAAAGTTCATCAGGGGACGCGGCGAAAGCGGGTGTTGGCCAAAATTAATTCCAGGGTTAGTAATCCGAGCATGGCCAATAGCGGCCAGGCATACAGCGGCTCGTAGGTGGCAAAGTGCCGTAGCTTCACTTCGGTTTTTTCCAGGCGGTCAATCTGGTTGTAGATGCGTTGGAGCTCGCGCTGGTTGGTCGCGCGATAAAACTGGCCGCCGGAGAGCGCGGCCATCTTTCCCAGCACGGTGTAATTCGCCGGCTGGAGCAGCAGCGTGGGAATCACCTGGCCATTCGCGTCGAGCCGGAATTGGCCCGTGGCCGGATCAAATGCCGGCATATTGCAAGGTGCCTCGATACCGATGCCGATGGCATAAATCTTCGCTCCCAGCGCAGTGGCCAGTTGGGCAGCGGGCAGCGGATCCAATTTGCCCAGGTTGTTATCGCCGTCGGTCAGCAAAATGATGATCCGGCTTTTGCTATTGGGTACCGCTTTCAGCCGCTTCGCCGCAACAGCCACGGCATCGCCGATGGCGGTGCCAAGGTCGGAGATGATGCCGATGTGGAGCCGCGTCAGATTTTCAATAAGCCACTCATGGTTGAGCGTGAGCGGACTTGTGAGATAGGGCACGCCGGAAAAGGCAATGAGGCCGATGCGGTCGTTTGGCCGCTTCTGGATGAAATCCTTCAGCACGCCGGACGCGATGGCGAAGCGCGACAGTTTTTCCGCCGGCTTGCCCATGTCGATCGCCTCCATGGACCACGACAGATCCAGCACCAGCATGATGTCAACGCCCGGAGTCTCGGTCTCAACGTGGTAATTGGCCAGGCGCGGTCCCGCCAGCGCCACAATCCCCAGCGCCACCGCTAGGAGTCGGAGAAAAATCAAGAGCCGGCCGGCCGCCGACCGCGCCTTCGCTCCGGCCGCGCGCGCAATGTCCGCGCTGGAAAACGTCAGCGCCGACAGCTGGCCCGGCTTGCCGCGCAGCAGCGCATAGACCGGCAGCAACCCGAGCAAGGCCAGCGCCCACGGATACTGGAATTCAAATTCGCCGTTCATGGGGCGCGCCCCCCTTCAGCCTTGGCCAACAGTTCAAGGGCGCGCGCCGCCGCCGCGAGCGGCGTGGCAGACCGGGCGGGCGAAAATTTCCGTACGTCGCACTCTCGCAGAAAGCCGGCAAGGGGTTCCGCCAGATTGGCGCCGATGTGCGGATCGGCTTCAAGGCGGGCGCAAAATTCCGCCGTCGTTAGTTCGCCGTTCGGCAGTTTAAAGCGTTCGCTGAGGTAACGGCGTAAAATGCGCGAGACGGCGCTTAAAACCTTCCCGTCCTCCGGTTGCTGTTGCAGCGCGGCCAGTGCTTGACGCGCTTGATCTGCGGGGGCTAAAACGACTGGGGCTGGTGGCCGTGACCTCACTTTGAGAACCCCCCCGACAACAGTGAGCATGGCCAGGCCTGCTAGAATGAGCGTGGTTTGGTGCTGCTCGAGGAATGTTGGTGATAATTCACCGTAAGCTGGCGCCAGCGCAGGCAGGGCGTTCGGGTCCGTCTGGGCGCTCAGCGGCAACACGAATAGAGCCAGTGCCATCAAGCCGGCAGCTTCCAGCACCCCATTCGGGCGGCAAACGCGCTGGAGCAAAACCCTGGGCTGGTCAGGATTGTCGGGGGAAAGTTGCAGGTTGTTTTTCATCTCAGCCCCGCCGCCGGCCCCGTCGGATTTCAAAGAATCGTTGCAAGACGGGCGCGAATGGCTCGGTGGTCTTCAGCCGCAGCGTATCCACGCCCGTGCGGATGAGCGCGCGGTCCAGTTCCGCCAGACGGTTCGTGTTCACGGCGGCGAAACGCTCACGGACGGAGCTGCGGGCGGAATCCAGCTCCAGCAATTCGCCCGTCTCGACGTCTTCGAGGGTCATCAGGCCGGCATCGGGCAGGGAGCTTTCCCGCGGATCGTGCAGATGCAGGCAGATGACATCGTGCCGTGTGTTCGTGAGGCCGAGTTCTTGGATGACATCGCGGTCGGTAGAGCGCGACCCTCCCTGCGCACCGCCGGCATCGCTGTGTAAAAAGTCGGTCAGCAGAAATATGATTGCCCGGCGGTTTAGGACATGGTTCAGAAAAACCAGCGCTTGGGAAATGTCCGTGGCGCGCCGCTTCGGTGTGAACATTAGCATTTCCCGCACAAGCCGGAGAATGTGGCGGCGACTTTTGCGCGGCGGGATAAACAGCTCCACCGTGTCGGTGAAGAGGAGCAGGGCGACTTTGTCGCCGTTTTTGGCGGCGGACATGGCGAGGGTGGCGGCGATTTCCGCAGCAAACTCGCGTTTGGTGCGGTTGGTCGAGCCAAAGCTGGACGACGCCGACACGTCTACGGCGAGGACGGCGGTGAGTTCGCGTTCCTCGCGGAAGCGTTTCACGAACGGGCGACCAAGGCGATGCGTGACGTTCCAGTCAATAGCGCGCACATCGTCCCCGGGCATGTATTCGCGAAGATCCTCGAAATCCATGCCGCGCCCCTTGAAGCCGCTCAAATACGCCCCTCCCATCGTGTCATTCACGAGGCGATTCGTGCGGACTTCGACGCGGCGGACGGATTCAAACAGCTCGGTGACGGTCATGGACAAATAAATTTGTGATTTACGATAGACGCATGTCTTGTAGGGCGACTCGTGAAGGGTCTTCGTAATTCACGAGCGGTTCACGGTACCGGCACAGCGTTGAAGATTTTCTTGATGATGGCATCTGTCGTCACCGACTGCGCCTCGGCCTCGTAGGTTAAAATGATGCGATGGCGCAGGACGTCGGGACCGATGCTTTTGACGTCTTCGGGAATAACATAATCACGGCCTTGCAGCAGCGCCCACGCTTTGGCGGCGAGTGTCAGGAAAATCGTCGCGCGCGGCGATGCCCCAAATTGGATGAAATGTTTCAGGTCCAAATTGAAATCCTGGGGCTTGCGCGTGGCCATAACAATTTTAACGATGTAATCGCGGATCTTGTCGTCCACGTGGATTTGATCGACCAGCTTGCGCGTCGCCAAGATTTCCTCGAGCGACACGACGGGTTTCACCGGCTGTTCCGGGCTGGTGAACGCCATGCGATCGAGAATTTTCCGCTCATCCGCCTCGTTCGGGTAATCGAGGATCACCTTGAACATGAAGCGGTCCACCTGCGCCTCGGGCAGGGGATACGTGCCTTCCTGGTCAATCGGGTTTTCGGTGGCGAGCACGAGAAAAGGCGACGGCAGCTTCATGGTCTCGCCGCCGAGTGTCACCTGTCGCTCTTGCATCGCTTCTAGCAGGGCGCTCTGGACTTTGGCCGGCGCGCGGTTGATTTCATCGGCCAAAACAAAGTTCGCAAAGATGGGCCCGCGCGTAACGTGGTACTTGGAATCCTGGGGATTGTAAATCAGCGTGCCGAGAATGTCCGCGGGGAGCAAATCGGGCGTGAACTGAATGCGATGAAACTTGGCCTGCACGGCGGTGGCGAGCGTGCGCACGGATAGGGTCTTGGCAAGGCCCGGAACGCCTTCGAGCAGCACATGGCCGTTGGCGAGCAAACCGACGAGCAGCCGGTCCACCAGCGCTTCCTGACCGACGATGACGTGGGCGATTTCGGCGCGGAGGGTGGTGATCCACGCGTTGGTCTGCGCGACTTGATCTTTCAACGAGGCGTTCATGTGGCGGGAATTTATGTCGCAGGCCAGGGAGATTCAAGCGTGACGTTGGAATTGTATGGGCCGCTGAAGCTGCTGGCGAATATTTCGTTGCGTGGATAAAAAGCTGCAAAGGGGCCTTCTTGGGGTGCTGTGTAAAATAAAACATTGTTCGCCAAGTGGCCGTAAAATCAGGGGGGAAACGTTTTTCGCACAGAAGTTTTGGCGGTTGGCATCGTCGTTGCTAAAGCCGCATAGCCAATGTGTAGTTGGCCGGACGCGCACATCAACCAACCATTATAAAATGAAAAAAATCGAAGCAATTATTAAACCGTTCAAGCTTGAAGAAGTGAAGGACGCGCTCAGCGAAATCGGAATCGAAGGCATGACCGTCAGTGAGGTCAAAGGCTTCGGCCGTCAGAAGGGTCACACGGAAATCTATCGCGGTAGCGAGTACACCGTGGATTTCCTGCCCAAGATCAAAATTGAGCTCGTCATTGCCGATAGCCAAAAGGACGCGGCTGTGGCGGCGATCATCAAATCCGCCAAGACCGGCAAGATTGGCGACGGCAAGGTGTTTGTCTCCACCGTGGAAGAATCGGTGCGGATCCGCACCGAGGAAAAAGGAGACTCAGCGCTCTAACCCACCCAACAAATTTACTCATTATAACACACATGAAAAAATATCTTCTGACCCTAGGTTTAATGGCCGTGACCGCGCTCAGCACCTTGTCGTTGCGCGCCGATGGGACCAATGCGCCGGCGACCAACGCCGTGGCTGCCGCCACTGCGCCAGCCACTCCCCCGCCGCTGCCAGCGGCCTCGATGGATCAGCGCGTGTCCGCGCTGGAAGCCTACATCGCCAACACCGACCCGATGGCGCCCTTGAAAGACACCAATGGCACACAAGTGGTCGCCAACACGGCCATTATTGGTAATCCCGGACCCGGTCATAACGCCTGGTTGCTCACCAGCACGGCCTTCGTGCTGTTCATGACGCTGCCCGGCCTGGCGTTGTTCTACGGCGGCATGGTCCGCAAGAAAAACGTCCTGTCCGTCCTCGCCCAATGCTTCCTGATCACCGGCCTCGTGACCATCCTCTGGGTGTTCATCGGCTACGGCATGATCTTCGGCGGCACCGGAGCCGCGGCCAAGGAAGACGTGGTGGCCGGCTGGGTCGGCAGTCCGACCATTGACTGGATGTTGAAAAACGTCACCTCCGCGCCCAACAGCAACTACTCCTACTGGGTCTCGGAAAACGTGTTCTCCATGTTCCAGTTGATGTTCGCCATCATCACCCCGGCACTCATCATCGGGTCCATCGCCGAACGCATGAAGTTCAAGGCCATTCTTGTCTTTATGACCCTGTGGATGGTCATTGTTTACTTCACTCAGGGCCACGCGGTTTGGGGTATCAACGGCATCATGAACGGCGTGTGGAACGCCAGTGCCAAGATCCACGCGATTGACTTCGCCGGTGGCACGGTGGTGCATATGACCTCCGGTTATTCGGCCCTGGTGCTCTGCTTGATCCTCGGCAAGCGCAAAGGCTTCGGCAAAGAAAATTTCGCGCCGCACAGCCTCGTGTTGACCTACATCGGCACCGGCATGCTCTGGGTCGGCTGGTATGGCTTTAACTCCGGCAGCGCCTGCGCGGCGGACGTGGTTGCGGCCAACGCCTTCACCACCACGACGATTGCCACGGCGATCGCCTCCTTTGTGTGGCCGATGTGGGAATGGATCGTCAAAGGCAAGCCAAGCGTACTCGGTTTCTGCTCCGGTGCCGTCGCCGGTCTGGTGGTCATCACGCCCGCTTGCGGTTTCGTCACGCCCCAGGGTTCCATCTGGATCGGTCTCGCGGCCGGTACCATCTGCTGGTTCATGTGCTACAAGGTCAAGGGCTGGATCGGCTATGATGACGCGTTGGATACGTTCGGCGTGCACGCCATCGGTGGTACGACCGGTGCGATCATGACCGGTATGCTGGCGCGGAACTCGGCCAATGCCAACCTCGCCACCAACCTCAAGGCGTACGTTACGGACAGCTGGTTCCAACCGCTCGTCTGGGAACAGCTCAAGGCTGTCGCCATCACCATCGTGTTGAGCGTGGTCGGCACCATCATCATCGCTTACATCACTAAGTTGCTCGTGGGTCTGCGTCCGACGGAAGAAGTCGAAGTCACCGGCCTCGACGAATCCGAACACGGCGAACTCGGCTACCACGGCTAAAACATCGTCAGGAGGAGGGGGGGGAATCACACGGCGGGCAACGCAAGTTGCCCGCCGTTTTTATTTTTTAAACGACTTGGATGACCAGCGCCGTGGTGTTGTCTCGCCCATCGTTTTTCACGGATTCGCTTACCAGCAGTTGCGCGGCATTAATTTCTTCGTTCTTGGCCGAGGCGCGTAAAATATCCACGAGATAATGGTCATACAGACCCTCGGTCAACCCGTCCGAGCATATCAGGAAAAAATCGCCGGGTTCGCAGGCCACCGCGCCCACCTGGGGTTCCACGAACTGATTGCCGCCGCCGAGCGCCCGTTGGAGCACGTTTCGGCGCGGATGTGTGCGCGCCTCATGCTCGTTGATTTTACCGCTGCGGAACAGCCAGCCGACGTGCGTGTCGTCGTGGGTGAGCTGCTGGATTTCATTAGTCTTGGCGGGTAGATGATAAATCCGGCTGTCGCCGATGTGGCTGAAATACATCCACCCCGGCGTAAACCAGCACAGGCTCATGGTCGTCTGCATCCCGTGACATTCGTCATACGAGCCCCCGAGATAAACCAGCGCGCGATGGATCTGCGTGTAAAGCTCCGTCAGGACATCGGCAAAACCGGTGTTGAATCCGCGGGCGGAAATCTGAAAGGCGCGCGGCAGCAGGGTGGTGATTTTGTCCACGGCAATCTGGCTGGCATATTCCCCGGCCTTGGCCCCGCCCATCCCGTCGCACACGGCAAAGGTAAAATCATATTTCTCGGTGGTCGCCGTGCCGAACTTGCCGAGCCGGTGCATCTCGTGAGCGTCAAAGCGCAAACCGAGAAAGGCGTCCTCATTGTTCTGGCGCACCTTGCCAAGGTCCGAGCAGCCGGACCATTTCAAGCTGGCTACTTTGGGCGATTTGTCCGGGTTCAGGGGCGGCTTCATTTTAGGTTTTCAATCCGTTTTTTAGGGCAGAATGGTGGCGAACTCGAAATCAATCAGGCAGAAGCGTCCATCCGAAAAGCGATAGGTGACGTTGCGCACATCCGGGTCGTCATGGCGCACGCCAAATCTTTCCAGCTCCAAAAAAATTTCCTGGCGACGTTTCTCGTCCAGTTGTTCCACGCGGCTCCCGCAGTTGGTGGTGATAATGCGTAGCTGTTCCCGGTCGGCCTCCAGCAGGCGCGGCACAAAGGGACAGCCCTTCGCTTCGAGATGGCGCAGCACACGCACCTCGTTATCGAAGCGCTCCTGAGCCTTCGGGCCGTGGTAGGCCTTGAAGACCCGGCCGTCAAAACTCAAATGCACGGTCGCGCGCAATGTGTCTTTGACCTTCAACATCCTGTCCTGCGAATATGGCGTATCCTGACGGGGATGCAAAGGGGCTTCGTGCCAATATGGGATTGTTTTATGCAGGCTGGTTAAATTCCCGCAGAGATTGGCTGTCGCCAGCGGCCGCTGGCTGGGGCGGATTATTTATTTTCGTCTCCAATCGCTTGGCCCGCGTGCCTGCGTCGATTATTCACCGTTAATTAAACAAAATTCTTGCGGTCTGGCATCGTCCCTGCTCAAACTTTCCTACCGTTGCTCAACTGATGCCTTGGCATGAGTTGAATCGATAAAACTAAATCAAACATACACACCACCCACATGGCTAAATACAAATTGGAATACCTCTGGCTGGACGGCTACGAACCCGTCGCCAACATCCGCGGCAAAACGCAAGTTAAGGAATTTAAAACCTTTCCGAAGCTCGAAGAACTCCCGATGTGGGGCTTCGACGGCAGTTCCACCCGCCAGGCCGAAGGCCGCAGTTCCGACTGCATGCTCAAGCCCGTCTCCGTCTATCCCGACAGCACCAAGAAAAACGGCGTGCTCGTGATGTGCGAAGTCATGCAGCCGGACGGCAAGACGCCGCACGTCTCCAATGGACGTGCCACGATTCCTGATGACCCCGGCGCCTGGTTCGGTTTCGAGCAGGAATACTTCCTCTACCGCGATGGTAAGCCCCTCGGCTTCCCGGATTCCGGCTTCCCCTTTCCCCAGGGTGAATACTACACCGGTGTCGGCTACAAGAACGTCGGCGAAGTCGCCCGCGAAATCGTGGACACGCATCTTGACCTCTGCTTGGACGCCGGCATCAACCACGAAGGCATCAACGCCGAAGTGGCCAAAGGCCAGTGGGAATTCCAAATCTTCGGCAAAGGCTCCAAGAACGCCGCCGATCAGGTCTGGGTGGCCCGCTACCTCCTCATCCGTTTGTGCGAACAATACGGTGTGGATGTGAACTTCCATTGCAAGCCCCTCGGCAAGGACGTGGACTGGAACGGTTCCGGCATGCACTCCAACTTCTCCACCACCTACCTGCGCGAAATTGGCGGCAAGGAATACTTCGAAGCCCTCATGGCCGCGTTCGACAAATACAAGAACGAGCACATTGCCGTCTATGGCCCGGATAATCATCTGCGCCTCACGGGCCTGCATGAAACCCAGTCCATCGACAAGTTTAACTACGGCGTGGCGAACCGCGGCGCCTCGGTGCGCGTCCCGCACAGCTTTGTCAACAACGGCTACAAGGGTTATCTCGAAGACCGCCGTCCGAACTCCCAGGGCGACCCCTACAAGATCGCCGGTCGCATCCTGCAGACTATTGCCACCGTGCCCACGCCCGGTGCCAAGAAGGCCAAGAAGTAATTAATCTGTAAAAACCAAAACGGCGCGAACCCCGGTTCGCGCCGTTTTTTTTGTTTTTAAATTATTTCAATTCCGCCGCAATCTGTTCGCCTAGGGCGGTCGCTTCGGCCACCGGCCGTTGGGCTGCGCCGCGTTTCACCGTGTCCTCGCGGAAGGAAATCGCCGTGAGCGCAATCATGTCGCCCGCGATGGTCGCGTGCGCGCCGACGGGACTCTGGCAACCGCCGCCCATGCCCCGTAGAAACGCGCGTTCCGCCGTCACCGCCTGGAAGGTCGGTGCATGATTTAGCGCCGCGACGATTTTTCCAATGCGCTCGTCGTGCCTGCGGATTTCAATGCCAATCGCACCCTGGCCCACGCACGGGAGCATCACGACTAAAGGTAATACCGTCGCCAGCATGCCCGACGGCACGCCTTCGCCGGTGATGGTGCCGTCGGCGTTGATTTTGAAATGCAGGCGCGTCATGCCCGCCAGCGCTAGGACGGTCGCATCCACCTCCGGTTTATCCGCCACCTTCTGCATTCGCGTGGCGACATTGCCGCGTATTTCCACGATGTTCAAATCCGGGCGTAGCGCGAGCAGCGACATCTTCCGGCGCGTGCTGCTGGTGGCAATGGTGGCACCCGGCGGAAAATCGTGCAGCTGCGCGTGGGCTTTGAAACCGCGGGCGGACGTCCCGAGCGCGCGATAAATCAATACGTCGCGGACATCTTCGCGCGGGGGCGTGGCGGCCAGATACAAACCTTCAGGCAGTTCAGTCGGCAGATCCTTCAGGCTGTGGACGGCCAGATCGGCGTCGCCCGCCAGCAGCGCCACTTCGAGTTCCTTGGTGAACAGACCTTTGGGCAGGCTGGGGTCGGTTTTGGCCATGGAGGCCTTTTGCAGCTTGTCGCCGGTGGTCTTGATGATCTGCAGTTCAAATTGCAGTTGGGGAAATGCGGCGCGGCACAGCGTGGCAATCATGTTGGACTGCGCGAGAGCCAGGGCGCTGCCCCGGGTGCAGATGAGTATCGGTTTTTCAGCCATAGAACTTGGGCACAGATTTCCATAGTTGGATCAGGATGAAAAGAAAACAACGCGCCAAAGTAACTGGACGGAACCTTTCTTTCCACCCGGAGGGGCGGGTGGAATCCGCCGGTTGTCCGCTAATCAGAATTGAAACCCGTAGCGGGGAATCGTAGAGGCCTTCGCATGGGGTTACGGGGCGGGAGCGGTTCAGCCCGAGCCCTGGCATCCGCCGAATGTTCGTCGTAGAGGGCATGGATTTCATCCGCTGACAAGGCCCGGTTATACAACCCAATCTCGTCGATCTCTCCGTTGAACGGGAAATTGTTTCCGCCGTCGTTGACATTGCCGATACCGATGCCGGGAGTCATTTCCGGAATCAATTCGCCCATCGGGTGGATGTGCGTCTCTACCTGCGCCGCGAGCACGCCATTCGTGTAGAGGCTTAGCGTCCCTGAGCTGTCATCCAAAACCCCAGCCACATGAATCCACGCACCCAGCCCCACCGGCGTTTTAACCGAGGCCGAGGCGCCGTCTTCGGCGCAGACGCCAAACGTCAGGTTCATTTGCCCATCCAGGGACAGGCTATACGGATCCAGCCCTGGACGATGGTCGCCTCGAAAAAATATCATATAACCGTTTCCGCGGGGCCGGATCCACCCTTCGATCGTCAAGGCTTTCGTCAAAACATAGGCGGGCCGGTCAGAAATTTGCACGCCTGTGTACGTGCCGTAGGGGAACTGATCCGGGGCAAAGGAGAATGCCTGTCTGACCACGCCGTCCGTAAAGCGGACATGACGCAAGCTGCCATTATTGCCGGCCACCGTATCCACGGCATTGCCCTCGCCCGACCACAGACCGATCAATCCGTCCAGGGGCCTGCCCGTCTGGCCTGAGCCCGAGACCCGCACACTTTTAATCAGGGTCACCGGCAGCTGGACCTCGCCATACAGGGTTGCCACCCGAATTTTCTTCATGGCAAACGCGACCAGCAGCGTATCATCGCTAGTGGTGGTGAGTTTGACCAGGTTGGTCTTGGTCGCAGCGTCGAGCGACCGAATTTTTTGCAGCGGTACTGTGAGCGCCCCCAAAATCTCGGAGCGAAAATCAAATGTTTTGTCTTTGCTGATGCCGTTGACGCGGGAGCCCTCCCGCAGCTCAACCGTCAAACGAAAACCGGGTGATGGGTCGGTGGTGGCCGCCTGCATAACCGCCGCCATGACGATGAGGAATCCCAAGATGCCGGATAAGCGACCATTCATGGGCCTGAGACTGCACCCGCTGGAAAATGGGGGCAAGCGTAAATTGCCCGCCGCCCCACGGGTAAATATAAATTAACAAACGCGTTGCGGAATCGGCGTGTTTATCGGGGTGAATATTGAGCCGCCGCCAGGAGCACGGCAACTTTCTCGACAATGATTTGTTCGCATCGAGCCACTTCCTCGTGGCGGAGGTTCAAGTATTCGTTCGCGATGCTTTGGAGGTCGTCTACGTTGTAGAGATAGACGTTGTCCAGTTCGCTGACGGCGGGGTCGATGTCGCGCGGGACGGCGATGTCAATCAGCAGCAGCGGGCGATGCTTGCGGCGCTTCATCAGGAGCTCCAGCTGCGCGCGATCGAGGATGTGGTGGGTCGCGGCGGTGCTGCTCACAGCGATGTCGATCCGCTCCAACTCCTCGGTCCAGTGTTCAAAGGGCACCGTGCGCGCGCCCAATGCGGCGGCGAGGGCTGTGGCGCGTTCGGGAGACCGGTTGGTGACGGTGATTTTCTTTACGCCGCGCGATTGCAGCGCCCGCGCCGTCTTCTCGCTCGTCTCGCCTGCCCCGATGACTAGGACTTCATGTTCCGCCAGCGCGGTAAAAATCTTTTCCGCCAGTTCCACCGCGGCAGACATCACGGAGACGCTCCCCCGCTGGATGTTGGTCGCGGTGCGGATGTGCTTGGCCACGTTGAAGGCGCGCTGAAAGGCCTTGTTCAGCCGCGCGCCGGTGTGCTTGTGCGTGAACGCCACCTCGTAGGCGGACTTAAGCTGGCCGAAAATCTCCGTTTCCCCGATGACCATCGAGTCGAGGCCGCTCGCCACCTTGAACAGATGATGCAGGCTGTGCGGCTCGGCCAGGGTGTAAAGTTCATCGCCCAGGGCACCGTCGTAGGCGTGATGGGCAATGAGAAATTCTTTCATGCGCGCGAAGGCTTCCGCCGGCGCGAGCGGGGTGACGGCATAAATCTCCACGCGGTTACAGGTAGAAAGGACCACGCCTTCCGAGGTAAGGCCGGCGTCGCGCATTTCCTTGAGGGCGTCGGGGATTTTGTCGCCGGCAAAGGCGAAGCGTTCCCGCAGTTCGACGGGCGCGGAACGGTGGCTTAAACCGATGACGACGACGCTCATTAGTTGTGCAGGCCGGAATAGAGGTTGGTGACCCAGAACGTCAGCAGTAATAACGCGAAGGCGATGATGACTCCGCTGGCGAAGCGGCGGCTCGTCCGGTTGAAAACCTTATAGGCCACGAGTGCCTCCAGATACACCAGCCAGAGGAGTGCGGACCAAATGACTTTCGTGTCCGAGAAATAAGGTTTCCCCTCATGTCGCGGCAGCCACGCCCCGGCGGTCAGGCCAATCGTGAGCAGTCCGAAACCGACGGCGACCAGCCGAAAAATGATGAACTCGAGCCGTTGGATGGATGGTAGTAGCGACAGCAGCGCGCGGAGCTTGTGAAATTTCAAATCGTGTCGCTGCATCAGGAACATTCCCGCCGCCACCGCCGCCAGGCCAAAGGCGCCGTAGGCTTGCAGGATTGTCGCCGCGTGCAGGCTGCGCAGCGCGCCGGAGAATTCCGGTTTCGGCCCGTGCGGCGGATCCAGCGACGGCATGAGCGCAAAGATGCCAATCGTGAATAATACCGGGGCCGTGAACGCGGCGAGAAATTTGAAACGCGGCATTAGCGAATAAACGAGGCAGGCCAGACCGAGCGCCCAGAGCAGGAACGTGGTAGCCTCGTAAAGGTTGTTCACGGGGCAGCTGTGCAGCGTCATCCCGCGCTTGGCCATCGCCAGCGTGTGTAGCGCCACGCCACCCGCGAGCAGGAAATAATTCACCCATTCGTCCCGGCGAAACCCTTTGCGCCAGAGGAAAACGGAATAAATCGTGCACCACCCATAAAATGTCACGGCGAGCAAAAAGCAATGCCGGTCTGTGAACCAAGCCATGCCAACAGGTTAAAGACGCAGGCGGACGGTGCAAGCGGCAAGTTGATTCCGCATTTGAACCGCCGGCATAATGGATTACTTTCCGGCTGTGAAATACCTTGCCGCCACCATGTTGCTGCTGGCCACCAGTGGGATCGTCCCCGCGCAGACCCCTGAGCCAACGCTCGACGTGGGCGCCATGGTGGATGCGGCCCAGCAGTTCGCGCAGGACAATTTGGATGACGATGTGCTTAAGGCCCTCCAGAACGTGGACCGCACCCAGATTGAAGCGTTTCTCAAACAGTATCAGGATTATCTCCAAGGGGATGCCGTGCTGGACGTGGCCCAGTTGCGCGACGCGGCAGTCACGATTCTGCCGCTGCTCGATGCGCACCCGGAAACCCAGGCCTACGCCGCGTGGCTGCGGGCGCGGCTGGATTATTTTGACGCGGCTGAGGAATTGAAGCAGCTCCCGCCGCCGACCCCGGGCACCAACGTCCCGCCCGCCCGGCTGAATCCCACTTTCGCGGCGGAGCAAACAATCTGGATAAAAAAAATCTCGCCGCGCCCCTGGCCGGCGGGCGCGCAGGAATATGTGCCGAAGTTGAAATTGGTTTTCGCCGCCGAACAGGTGCCGGTGGAGTTGGTCTGGCTCGCGGAGGTGGAATCCGGTTTTAATGCGAGCGCGCGCAGTCCGGCCGGCGCGGTGGGCATGTTTCAGCTCATGCCGGCGACGGCGAAAGCTTTGGGCTTGAGCCTGTTTCCGTTTGACCAGCGCAAGCAGTTGGAGCCGGCGGGACGGGCGGCGGCCCAATCGCTGCGGCACTTGCATGCGAAGTTTGGCGACTGGCGGCTGGCCGTGGCGGCTTACAACTGCGGCGAAGGCACTGTGCAAAAAATGCTGAAACGCTATGGCGCGACCAGTTATGAGCGCATCGCCACGCATCTGCCTGCGGAAACCCAGATGTATGTTCCGAAAGTCGAGGCGACCATCCTCCATCGTGAAGGTGCCGCGCTGGAACAGCTGAAAGCCGTTTGAACGGCGTGATTTTGTCGCCGCACCGCGCCCGTCCTCGGGCACTGCAACACCCAAGGCGCCAACCGCTCCACTTTTTAAATATCAATCCCAGTGCTAATCGGTTCCCGAGGTAGGGCACGTCACTCGATGCGCGCCGTGAATGTGTTGGCATAACAGGGCACGCCCGCGCCGCCCGGCCGGCCGGGTGCAGTGAGTTGCGGTACCACGGATTCCGGTCGGCTGGCACTCACTGCCGCCGCAGGGAGCCATCCGCCTGCATCACCGCCACCAGGTTGTAACGGTCGCGCCCGGCGCAGAATGCCACGTCGTCCCGCAGTTCGGGAAGGGCGAGTAAGCGGCGGCCGTTTTGGGCTTGGCCGATGGCCATCTGAATATCCGCCTTGGCCAGAGTGAAACTCTGCCGCGCCGTTTCCGTGGCCGCCGATAGCGTGGGCTGAGCGTCGGCGCCCGCCGCGAGCAACTCCGCCAGCGCGCCCGCCGCAAGCACGTCTTCCATCGCCATGCTGTCGCCGGTGCCAGCGCAGACCAGGAGAATCTCCTTTTCCCCGCGTAGAAAGTCCGCGGTGGCGGCCAGGTTCAAGAACGCCGCCGCGAGGACCGTCTTGGCGCCCGCACACGCCCGCAACGCGCGGGTGCCGTTGGTGGTGGTGCTGACAATGGTTTTGCCGCGCACCCGTTCGGGACTGAACTCGCGCGGGGAATTGCCAAAATCAAAATCCACGCCGTCGGCCTGCGCGGCATGGATTTTCACGCCCTCCCGCTCGCCCGCGAGCAAAACGTCCGGCTGTTGGCGGCGCCGGGCGACGGCATCGGTGATTTCGCTGACGGGAATGATCGCCGCCGCGCCATGGTGGAGCGCGGTGACAAAGGTGCTGGTCGCGCGCAGAATATCAAACACCACGCAGGCCGTGCCGCGCAGGTCGCGCTGCGCCAGCGCGGGCAGTTCCGCCGGCGTCAGGAGGGTTTCGATCGTCATGGTGACGGCGGGGCGGCGGGCTCAGCCAAACATCTCCGGGCTGATGACGCCCCCGGCCACGCGCGTGACGCTGCCGGTCATTAAAATGTCAAATCCATCGCGGATCTCGATCTGGATGTCGCCGCCGGGGCAATGCACGGTGACGTTTTTGTCCACCAGGCCGAGCTTGTGTGCCACCGCTGCCGAGGCGCTGCTGCTGCTGCCGCTCGCGAGCGTGTAGCCCGCCCCGCGTTCCCAGATCTCAATCTGGATGTTGGCGCGATCGAGCACTTTCAAGAACTGCACGTTGGTCTTGCGCGGAAAAAGGGGATGGACCTCGAGCAGCGGGCCGAACTCGTGCGCGAGCTTCGCCTGGATTTCCGGCAGCGGCAGGACGCAATGCGGATTACCAATGGTGGCGGCGCAGAAAATGAATGCCCGTCCGCCCACGGTAATCGTTTCGTTGATGACTTCGCGGGGCGCGCCGGTGACGGGGATTTTTTCGCTGTCGAAACTGACCTTGCCCATTTCCACGCGCACCATCTTGCCGTCGTCAAAAACCGTCGAGCGCACGATCCCGCCATCGGTCTGGAGGGCGAATTCATCGTTGCCTACAAACTTCGTGTCCCAGAGATAGCGCGAGAAGATGCGTACGCCATTGCCACTCTTTTCGGCGATGCTGCCGTCCGGATTGTAAATCTTGAGGGCGCACTTTGCGGTGGTCGAGGGCAGGGGCCCCAGCAGAATGCCGTCGGAGCCGACGCCGAAGTTGCGGTGGCAGATGAGTTTGACCTGTTCGGTCGTCAGGGGCGCGGACAAATCTTTCGGGTTAATGACGATATAGTCGTTCCCGAGCGCGTGGTATTTGGTGAAAGCAATATTCATCACCCGCAGGATAACGTGCCCCGCGCAGGCCGTAAAACAGATTTAACCCGCATCCCAAAAAAACCGCGCGCTGCACGGAAGGAGCACGGCCTTCATGTCGCTTCATCGTCCGCCAAACTTGGACGTCCGGCGGCTCAAAACCCTGCAGGCACTGAAGCTGTTTTTAAATTGGCACAGGAATTCCCAGTTCCGTAGTCGGTAATAGTGGCATCGTTTTCCAATCCTGGCTTTGATGCTTTGTTGTTCAACTGTGTTTTTTAGGATGGTTGCCGTGTCCCGCCTGTGGCACCCGTTCACTGGCCCCGGGCCGCCGCTTTGTCCCGATACTGGTAGGTGCTCGCAATCAGGCTGAAGAGGATGGCCACCCCGAACATCATGCCCGCATAGAGCAGAAAGCGTCCGGTGCTCACCGCCGCATCCCCGGTGCCGCCGTCGGTGTGGGGCAGGAATTTGGTGATCAGCGCCACCATTAAATTGCCGACCGCGACGGTGAGCAGCCAGAAGCTCATGATTAGGCTTTTCATCTCCGGCGCAGCTTCGCGGAAGGCGAACTCCAATCCGGTTGTTGACACCAAAACCTCCGCCGCTGTGACCACAATATAAGGCCACGTCTGCCAGAGGATGCTCAAATGCGCGCCGGCCTCGAGGCGTCTTTGGAGCAGCGCCACCAGCACGAACGCCGCAGCCGCCAGAAAGAGCCCGTAGCTCATACGCTTGAGCGGTGCCGCCCAGCGCCCAATGCGCGGATAAATCCCCAGCGTGAAAATCGGTACGAACAGCATGATCAACAGCGGGTTTAAGGACTGCATCTGCTCTGCCCCCACGTTGAGGCCCAGGACGGTCACATTCGCCATTTTTAATCCCTGCAAGACCCAGGTGGAATTTGTCTGGTCATACAGCGCCCAGAACATCGGGATGGTGGCAAATACGAACAGGATGGGCAGCACGGAACGCGCGGCGGCCACTTCGTTGGCGGTGAATCGGGCGCGCGCGGCGTCCCAGAAGTTTTTCCCGGTGGCGCGCTTGGCCAATAGCGCCGTGAAATACACCTTGAAGAACCCCGTGTGCTGCTTCTCCCGGTTGGTCGGCACAATGATGTAATACTTTTTCCCGCGCCAGAAAATATAGGTGGCAATGGCCATCAAAATTCCCGGCACGGCAAAGGCCGGGCTGTAGCCGTGATGATCCTTCACCCAGGGCACGACGATGAACGAGAAGAACGACCCGAAGTTAATGGCCCAATAGAATGCCCCGTAGGCCTTCTGCATCAGGTGCGATTGCTCGGGTGTAAATTGTTCGCCCATGAACGCCGAAACGCACGGCTTGATGCCCCCGGAGCCGAACGCGATGAGCGTCAGGCCGATGAAAAGGCAGTTCAATTTGCCCTGGCCGCTGAAAAAATCGCTGCATGCCAGCGTGCCGTGGCCGGCGCAATAAAACAGCGAAACCCAGAAAATCGTCTTGTAGCGCCCGATGAGTTTGTCCGAGAGCCATGCGCCGAGCAGCGGCGTGAAATAATTGAACGACTTGAACAGCGCGATGATGGTCGTGGCATAATCCTCGCTCTTGCCGAGGCCGCCGGCGAGTAGCTGCCCGCTAATGTACCCGGCGAGAATGCCGGTCATACCGTAGTAGCTGAAGCGTTCGCACGCTTCGTTCCCGATGATGTATTTGATCTGGCGCGGCCAGCGGCTCGCGGGCGGGACGGTGGTGCTCATCAGCTATTTCACTGTTTCCACCCCGATGCGCTTGAGAAACGGTTCGAGCGACCGTGGCCGGTCGAGGAATTTTTCGATGGAGATGTTGATGTCTCGCGAATCGCCGACGGCGTAGATCTCATTCCGCATCCGCAGGCCGGTGCTCCGGTCAAAGAAGCCGTCTGGTGACAGCTCAAATCGCGTCGCCATATCCGCCGCAATTGCATCCGCCCACGCATAGCCGTAGTAACCCGCGCCGTAGCCAATGATGTGGCCGAAATATGCCACAAAGGCCGTGTCCGGCGGCACCGGAAATGAAACGTCGCTCAAAATCCGGTTCGATAGCGGTACCACGTCGTCCGCATTTGTCGCGTGGATTTGCGTATGCAGGGTGAGGTCCATCAGGCCAAAGGAAAGTTGCCGGCGATAACGGGTGCCTTCAGTGGCCAGCCGCGCGGTCTTCAACTGTGCGAGCACGTCGGCGGGAATCTTTTTCGTCGGGTCCCGGTAATCCGCGGCAAAGCTGTCCAGCACCTTCTTGTCCCACGGCCAGTTTTCCAACATCTGCGACGGCGCCTCTACAAAATCCTGCGGCACGCTGGTGCCGGCAAAGCGCGAGTATTTCGCGCGGGTCAGAATCGTGTGCATCGCATGCCCGAACTCATGAAACACGGTCTCCACTTCATCATGCGAAAGCAGCGAGGGTTTGTCCGGCTGCGGCGGCGGGAAGTTGCAGACCAGCGCGCAGACGGGCCGCTGGTATTTTCCGTCCGGCCTCAGTTTGCCTTCGATGATGCCGAATTGGGCAAAGTGATTGTATTTGCCGTCGCGCGGAAACATGTCCAGGTAGAACAAGCCCATCGGCTCGCCGCTCTTGGCGTCCGCCACGGTGTACAACTGCAGGTCGCTGATCCATTTGTAGGGCGGCTCCACGCGCTCGAACTTCAGCCCGAAGATGCGTTGGTAAATCTTGAACATGCCTTCCAGCACATTTTGATACGGGAAATAAATTCGCAACTGCTCCGCGTCCACGTTGTATTTGGTCTTCTTGAGCTGATTGGCGTAATACCGCCAGTCCCAGGAATTGATGACGGCGTGGGGGTCGCCGGTCTCCGCTACTTTTAAATCCCTGAACTCTTTGAGCTCGGCGTCATATTTCGGCTGCAACCCGGTTTTCAGGTTTTGCAAAAAATGGATCGCGGTCGCGGCGTTTTTGACCATGCGCGTCTCGGTGGCGTAATCCGCGTAGCTGGCGTAGCCCAGGCGGTGCGCCAGGTCATCGCGCCGCACGAGGATCTGTTGCAGCAGGGGAATGTTCGCTGCGCGCGCGAGGTTGCACTGCGCCGTCATCATGCGCTGCCGCGTGGCTTCCACCTTCGCATTGTCTTCCACCATGATGTAATGGAACGTGATATTGGCCTTGAGCGTGTATTCATCGGCCCCGGTCTTGATGCCCTGTTGCGCCAGAAACGCCTCGGGAACGCCCGCCAATTCCGCTTGGGTGAACTTCAGCGCCTGCGTGGCTTTGGTGACGTTGCTCTCAAAGTCGGTTTCCAGCGCCGTCAGTTCCTTGCGGAGTTTTTCCACCGCGTCGCGCTGGTCTTTCGGGAGATCCAGGCCCGCGCGGCGATAATCCCGCAGGGTGTCGGTAAACAGCTTCTGATCTTCGCCGGCCAGCGGCGGCGGCGTAGCGGCCAGCGTTTTCAGCGCGTGATACACATCGTCGCGATAGTCAAGGCCCACGGACCATTGCGACAGCTGCTTGATGGCGTCGGTCGTGGCGTCGCGTACCTCTGCGTTCGTGCTGGTCTGCTCCAACAGCGCCAGCCGGTCGGCGGTGCGACCGATGAGGAAGTTGACATCGTCCAGTGCGATGAAAGTGTTCGTGAAAGTGACTTCCGCCGCGGTCAGTTGGCCAATGCGATCCAGCGCGGCATTGCCCTCGGCGATGGTGGTGGCAACGGTGGCCGTGACCTCGTTCGTCGTCGTCTCAAACGTCGGCAGGGTGACGACGGAATTAAATCGGGCGGCGGACGCTTGGAAATCTGCGAGTGAGGCGGTTTTGCCGCTGGCGGCCGCAGTGAAGACCATGGCCGTCATGAGGCCCATACCAAGGTGGAGCAAGCGCATAGATTAAATTTCAAAACTTTTGCCGAAGATCCGCTCGTATTCGAGCATGACATACCGGTCGGTCATGCCGGCCAGGTAATCGCACACGGCGCGGTGCAGGCCGGTCTTTTTTAGCCGGCGCTGGGAGCTGTCGCCGATTTCCCTGGGGTGGGCGAGGTAATATTTAAACAGTTGCTCCAGCATTTTGACCGCGCGCAGGTTCGGCTGGTGGACCTCTTCGTTGTAATAAAGATTTTTGTAGAGGTAATTGCGCAGTTCCACATTCAGCTTCCGGCGTTCGGGGCTGTAGTGGATGAGCGGCTTGGCAAACCGCCGTACGTCATCGGCGGACTGCACGCCGGCTTTCTGGATGAGCCGCTCGCTGGTTTCCACCACGTCGCGAATCTGCAGGTCAATGATGGTGCGGATGATGAAATAACGGCGGCATTCGTCGGGCAGGGCGCCGTGGGCTTTCTTCACCGTCCGTGCAGCCTGCGCCCATACGCGGACGTTCTTCGCCAGGTGCGTTTCGGAGAGTAACCCGGAATCCAGCCCGTCATCCAGGTCGTGGCTGTAGTATGTGATTTCATCCGCCAGATTGGCAATCTGTGCCTCCAGCGAGGCGTGTTTCGCTGCAAAACCCTGGCGTTGGTCGGGGTGGTCGTAGGCGGTCTGATGTTTGGCCAGTCCCTCCCGGACCTCCCACGAAAGATTCAGGCCGGAAAAGCCCGGGTATTTTTCCTCCAGCTCCTCCACAATGCGCAGGCTGTGCAGGTTGTGTTCAAACCCGCCGTGGCCCTTCATCAGCCGCGCAATCACCGTCTCCCCCTTATGGCCAAACGGCGAATGACCCAGATCGTGTGCCAGCGCAATGGTCTCAGCGAGATCGGTGTTCAGCCGGAGGGCGCTGGAAATATTGCGTGCCACAGCCGCCACTTCAATGGTGTGTGTCAGCCGCGTCCGCAGATGGTCGCCGGTGCCGTTGAGAAACACCTGCGTCTTGTATTCCAGCCGGCGGAACGCGCGCGAATGGATCACCCGGTCGCGGTCCCGCTGATATTGGGTGCGCCACGTGGGCGGTGACTCCGCGTGCGTGCGTCCGCGCGTGTCACCGCTAAACTGCGCATACGGCGCCAGAAACTGACGCTCAAAGTCTTCGAGTTCCAGACGGGTGCGCGGCATGGCGGGGAGCTTATTTCTTCAACAACTCCTGCACGGAAATGCCGCGCAGTTCAAACAGCCGGCGGATGGTGTCTTCAATCAAGTTGTTCGGGCAGCTCGCCCCGGCGGTGATGCCCACGGTCAGGTCCCCGTCCGGCAGCCAGTTGGGCGTTTCTACTTCCGCCTTTTTGTGCTGGTCGTAGTGGACAATGAGCTTGTCCGACTGCATCTTCGCGGCGTTCTTGATAAAATAAGTCGGCAGCTTGGCCTCGCCCATTTCCGCCAGGTGCGAGGTGTTGGAGGAATTGTAGCCGCCGATGACGATGAGCAGATGCGGCGGCGTCAGGAGCATTTTTTCCAGCGCGTCCTGCCGGTCCTGCGTCGCGCCGCAAATGGTGTCAAAGAAACGAAAGTGGCTGCCGATGCTGTCCGCCCCGTATTTGGTTTCCATCACCGCTTTGAAGCGCCGCTGCACCTCCTCGGTTTCGCCGCGCAGCATGGTGGTTTGATTGGCCACGCCCACCGCCTGCAAATGCAGGTCCGGATCGAAGCCAGCTGAATACGCCCCCTCGAATTTTTGCAGGAACTCATGCTTGTCGCCGCCCTTCAGGATGTAGCTGCAGACGTAATCGGTTTCCGCCAGATTGTAGACGACGAGATAATGGCCGCTGCCATACGCGCGTGCTTGCGACGTGGTGGCCTTGGTTTCCTCATGCTTGGCCTTGCCGTGAATGATGCTGGTGACGTGCTCCTTGGAGTATTGGCGGACCCGTTTCCAGACGCTCATCACGTCGCCGCAGGTGGTGTCCACGAGCGCGCAGCCCTTGGCTTCCAGTTTCTTGCGCGTGCTCACCTCCGTGCCGAAGGCCGGGATGATCACCGCATCGCCGGATTGCAGGCGTTCCAATTCCTCATCCGTCGGCTTGGGCGAAATGATCTGAATGCCCATGTTTCGGATCTGGTCGTTCACCTCCGGATTGTGGATGATTTCGCCCAGCAGATAAATGGGGGTGTGCGGCGACACGTCGGAAAAATATTTCCGCGCTGCGTAGGCCAGGTCAATCGCGCGCTCCACGCCGTAGCAGAAGCCGAATTCCTTCGCGAGTTTCACGGTCAGGCCGCCGGCGGCAATCACCCCGCCATTGGCGCGGATGCTTTCCACTATTTCACTGCGGTAATGGGACAAGACCTGGGCGGAAACCGCCTCCATGATGTCCGGGCGACGGAGATTGATTTTATTCTGCGGCACCGGTGAATCCTTTGACATGGGGCAAAATTAGCCGCCCAGAGCAGGGGCGTCGAGCAGGATTTCCTATGCAGATTTCCAGATTCAGGTTTACTTCTTGGCGTCCTTGGCGGCTGTTTCAGGTTCCGCTTGCAGCAGCTGGTCCAGCCGCTGGGGCGATACTGGAATGGCCGTGCCGAGTTCCTGTGCGAACAAGGACACTTTATATTCTTCCACCATCCACCGGAAAGCTTCCGCCCGCTGCCGGGCCTCCGCTGCCTTCGGTGGCTGGGCTTCAAAGTTTTTTAGCGCCACCAGATAGGGCGCCAGCTGCCGTGCGCGCTCCTGATCTTTGATCGGATTCAGCTTCGCCCGCTCCATGCGGATTGCCAGCGCCTTGAGATAGCGCGGCAGCTGGGCGAGTTGGGCGTAGGGGATCCGCTCCAGGAAATTCCGGGGGAGCAGCGCGTCCAGTGCGTCCCCCCAAGGATTCGTCGGCTTGGGTGCATCTTTCGTGGTCAGGTTCAACTGGCTAAAGCCCGACAGGGTCTGAGGTTTGGTCGTGGGCAATACGGGCGCGGGCCCGCAGCGACGCTGGATTTCCTGCCGCAGTTTCAAAATGGCGTCCACCTGATCCACCAGTTGCACGGCCAGCCCGGGAATCTGCAGGCGCGCTTGTTGCACGGCGGTGAGAAAGTGGGCCTCGGTCAATGCCGGAAACACCGCTGCCGGCAGGATGTGGCGCTGCAGATTTTTATACGCAGTGGCCTGCAGCTCGTCCGCCGGGCAGAGGTTTGCGGTCAGCGCGGTCAAGCCTTGCAGCGCGCGCAAATCCCGCTCCAGCCACGCGAATTCTTTGGATAGCGCCAGTTCCACCAGCCGTTGGATGCCGCCCAGCGTGGCCGCCCGCGCCAGGTCGGCGCTGCGGAATAGCCGCAGGCTCACGCTGGCATGGTCCGCCGCCTGCAAACCGGGCCAGGCATAGACGGGCACCGTGGGGGTTTCGCAGACAAAAATGCGGTCCGGCAAATCGCTGAAATTCCAAGTGGTGATGCCCGCCCGTTCCCAGCGCTGCGCCACCCGGTTCCACGCGGTGTCGTCGGGGGCCAGCTTGGCCTGGGTTTGCTCCAGCTTCTGCCGCAGCGCCCCCAGATCGCGGCTGGTGCCCAGCGATTTCTGGTCGTTGCCCATCACTTCAATGCGGGGCCGCAGATGGGTCGGCACCGCATCCGCCGCCCAAGTGTTGGGCGGAATGGTCACGCCAAAGTGCCGGCGGATGAAGCCCGCCAGATCCTGCAGCAGCGAATCCCCGCCGGGCTGGAAGTTGCGGAGGATTTCCTCCACCTTCGGGGGAAACGGCATGAGCTCGCGCCGGATGCTTTTGGGCAGCGCGCGCAGCAATTCGTTGATGAGCCCTTCGCGCAGGCCGGGGATGGCCCACTCCACGCTCGCCTGCGAAATCGTTTGCGCCAGGCTGAATCCAAGGGTCACCGTCACCCCGTCCTGCTCTTCGCCGGGCGTGTAGGCGTAGCTCAGCGCCACGGGCTGTCCGCCCAGCGGCACCGCATCGGGGAACGCCTCCGCATCAAAACTTAATTCCTGGCCGCCCGTCAAATCCGCTTCCGTCGCGCACAGAAATCCCGGCCCGCCGCAGTCGCGGATGAGCCGGTTCAATTCATGCACGGAGGAGACGTTCGTAATCCGCCGGGCATAAAAATCAAAGAGCGTTGCATCCAGGTTCGCCAGGTCATGCCGGCGCACCCGCGTCTGCCAGGTCTCAATCTTCTGGCGCACCTGATCATTGTGTTCCAGAAACGCATACTGCGGCGGCAATGCCGGCTGCCTCGTGCGGAAAATCCGCGTGTCGTCCTCGTCGTTTTCCTCGTCCGCACCCTTCTGGCGCTGCGGCAGCAGCTCGTCTTCCACCAGCGCGGACCGGATAAAGATTTCCGTGGCCTCCGCCGGATTGATATTGCCGTGCGCCACTTTGGCTTTGTGAACTTCCAGGCCGTAGAGCGTGGTCTTCTCCTCCACCAGCACGTTGCCCGCCGTCACGCTCCAGTGCGGATTTTGGTGCGTCGTTTTGCAGAGATGCGGGGCGAGCTGCACAATCCATAGCGGATCGATCCCCGCCACCGTGCGCGCGAACAGCTGCGAGGTTTCCACGATTTCGCCGGCCATGAGCCACGGCGGCTGGGCCGTCGGCTTGGGCGGTGGCTGGCCTTTGCCGGGGCCGGCGTATTTGGCCTGCCGCTCATTCCGGTCAAACAGCGCCGATCCCGGGAATACCGCGATCTGCCGGTTCCCCGTGCCCTGATACACATTCCGTTCCTTGCGCAGCGCCACGTGGCCGAGCAGGCCGCTGAGAATCGAGCGGTGGATGGCGGCATAATCCGCCTTGGCCTCGTTCAGTTTGAACTGGCCCAGATCCTCCAGCGCGCCGTGCAGTTGCGCATGCAAATCCTGCCACTCGCGCATCCGCAGATACGAAAGAAAGTTTGCCTGGCAGAACTTCCGCCGCTGCCCCTGCGTGCGCAGCCGTTCCCATTGGTCGTGCACCGCCTCCCAGATTTTTAACAGCGATAGAAAATCGGACGCCGGATCGGTGAACCGCTTGTGCGCGGCCGCCGCGGCCTCCTTGCGGTCCAGCGGCCGTTCGCGCGGGTCCTGGATGCTCAGGCCGGCGGCGATGATGAGCAGTTCGCGCCCGGCGTGCTCGTGCTGCGATTGCAGCAGCATCCGCCCCAGCGTCGGGTCAATCGGCAGGCGGGAGAGATCGTGGCCCAGCTGCGTCAGTTGACGCGCCTCATCCAGCGCACCCAGTTCCTGCAGCAGCAGATAGCCGCCCTGGATCGCCGCGGGCGGCGGCGGATTCACAAACGGAAACGTCTCAATGTCGCCCAGCCGGTACGCCTTCATGCGCAGGATCACTTCCGCCAGGTTCGCGCGCTGGATTTCCGGCTGCGTGTATTGGGGCCGCCCCGCAAAATCCTCCTCGGAATATAGCCGGATGCACACGCCGTCCTGCACACGCCCGCTCCGGCCCTTGCGCTGGTTGGCGCTGCTCTGGGAGACCGGCTCTACCGGCAACCGCTTGGTGCGCGTGCGCGGATTGTAGCGGCTGATACGCGCCAGGCCGGAATCAATCACGTAGCGAATCCCGGGAATAGTCAGCGACGTCTCCGCGATGTTCGTGGCCACGACAATCTTTCGCCGGTTCAGCGGCGCAAAAACGCGTTGCTGGTCCGCCGCACTCAACAGACCGAACAGCGGAATGATTTCCACCTCGCGCCCGAACCGGCCCTCCAGCAGATCGCTCGTCTCGCGGATGTCGCGTTCGCCTGGCATGAAAATCAAGATGTCGCCGTTGCCCGGCTCGCACAGCGCCGTCTCGGCCGCCCGCACCGCGGCGTCCACGTAGGTGATGTCGCCGCGCGCCTCGGAGTCCGCATCGAATGGCGCATAGATCACCTCCACCGGATACAGTCGCCCGGAGACCTCGATGATGGGCGCGTCGTTGAACGCGCGGGAGAAGGTCTGCGTATCAATCGTGGCCGAGGTGATGATGAGTTTCAGATCGGGCCGCTTGGCGAGCAGCGTCTTCAAGTAGCCCAGCAGAAAATCAATGTTCAGGCTGCGTTCATGCGCCTCGTCAATGATGATGCAGTTGTATTCGGATAAAAGCGGATCGCCCTGTGTCTCGGCCAGCAGGATGCCGTCCGTCATCAGCTTGATGTACGTTTGTGCGCCGGAGCGGTCGTCAAACCGGATGGTGCAGCCCACCTCCCGGCCCCAATTCACGTTGAGTTCCTCCGCAATGCGCCGCGAAATGGACAGTGCCGCCACGCGCCGGGGCTGCGTGCAGCCGATCTTCGCCTCAATGCCCAGACCCGCCTCCAGGCACATCTTGGGAATCTGCGTTGTCTTGCCGGAACCGGTTTCGCCCGCAATCACCACCACCTGATGCGCGCGGATGGCCGCCACAATATCGTCCTTGCGCGCCGTGATGGGCAGGTCCGGCGGGTACGTGATTTTGGGGATTGCCGCGCGGCGTTCCTCGCGCAGCGCCACCGAGGCCCGTACCTGGGCCAGCAGGCGCTCCAGCACCGCCTCGTGCTGTTGCGGATGCAATTGATCGCGTAAAAGCCGGACCATCCGGCCCCCGAGCCTTACCCAGTCGGGCAACATGGCTTGGGGCAGGAGTTGGCGGATCTCATCAACGCGAACGTCTTTCATGCCTGAGTCGCCCAGTGTAACGAACTCAAGCTGCCAAGCAAATCCTCTCGATGCGAGCTCCTCCTCTCCCAGCATCGGCTGTGGGTTTTGTTTGCAGGGCGTCTCGGCCGGGCGCCGCCATTTATTCCAAGTCCGGAGCGCGTCGCCGGAGAGAGGGCGGAACGCTTGATTTCAGGTTTGGGGTGCCGGCGTCCCGCCGGCAGTATTTTCTTCTGCGCCTATTGTGCTTTTTCGCGGCTAAGAATATACCCCGCCTTGCCCCGGTGGCCCTCCGCAAGGAGTTTCCGCTTTGCTTTTCAGGGGCCCATCCGATTGGCATGGCGAGCCACCGCCCAGAAAATCAACCCGAAAATGACCGGCAGAATGATCAACATCAGGATCTTCAAATGCCGCATCTTCTTTTCCCAGCGTGTTTTGTGTCGCTTATCCATCGGTAGTAGTTCGTTTCAAACTGACACAAATCACGCCCGGCGGCAAGCTTCCCGCCTGCGGCCTTCATTGTTTTTAGGTTTTATTTTTCTTCCATCTGCCTATGTTTCTCGTTTCCTAACGGCGGCCTCGCCGTCCGCGCGATGACTGGAGCTGTTTCGCGGCCGCCTGCCATGCCGCAATCACCTCCTGAGTGTCCGCCCACCGGCGCCGCATCGCCCGCAACTCGCCCGTCAACTCCTCTCCCACCCGCTCCGCCAGCACCGCCTGATCCTTCCGTCCGGTAAAATTCCAGGCCGGCTCCCGCCGCCGTTGCGTGAGTTGCCGCTTGATTTCGCGCAGCGAACTCTTCAGCCGCGCTGTGATGCGGTGCAGCAGCGAGGCGCTCGTGTGCGCCGTCGTCCCGCTCTCGCCCAACTCGCAGAGCGTCAGGATCACTTCCAATTGTTCCGCGTCGCCCGCTTCGTACGCCGTCTGGGCCTGATGCCACCATTCCGTTTTCTGCATCGTCATATCCCGGTGCACGTCCGGATGCAGCCGCCGCACCACCGCGCGATACAGTTCCTTGAGCCGTTTTGTGGCGTGAACCTGTCCGCCTGCCGCGGTCCGGGGTCCGCTCCGGTCGCCGCGCGCTTGCCGTGGATCCTCATCCGGCCCGAATTCACCGAAAATCTCGTTGAAAAGGCCCTTCAGCGTATCGTCCTCTGGATCCTCCCCGGCCGGTCCCGGGCCAAACGGATCCCGTTCCCCTTCGCCGCCCGGCGGGGGTGGTGGTTCGGGATTCGCCTGGCGCGCCATCACCCGCTGATAGGCGTGCGCGTAGGAGCCGCCGCCAAACATCATTTCGCTTTGGACCATAAACACAAGGGCCTCATCCGCCGCCAGCTTCCCTTGGAGTTCCCGGAGTTCCGTGAGCAAAGCCCCAAACCGACTGGTTAACCAGCAGTTGAACTGCGGCTGATCCGTCTGGTGAAACTGGTCCAGGGCGCGCCGCGAGGTTTCCAAATCCCGCAAAGCCTTCTCATAGTCCCTCTTGATTTTCTTCCGGATGTCCGTGCCATCCACCCGTACCACCGCGCGGCAATGATTGGGTGTTGGGGCGTGACCGTCGAATGGGCCTTGGGTCGGTTTTCTGATCGGGCGGCGTGGCATCTTAAAGACGGCAAAATAGCACTCCCTCTGCCCCGCCTCCAGCGCATCTTGCAGCGGCTCGCCGGCCCTTGGCGCCGGTATGTTATCAGGGGAGGGAAGGCGTGTCGCCGTCTCGTTATATTTTGCGCCTTTTTCAGGCAAGTCGTTTCGTGTATTCGGTGTATATTGTGCTGAAAATGTCATTGTCTTGCGCCTCAGCAGTTCAACGAGGTTGCGGAGAATGAGTTCCGGCTTCGCTTTGGCGTTTCTGGCGTAATGGTGATTATTGCGCTTTCCGCTTTCCGTTTTTCCTTTCTGTTTTTGGTTTGGTTTGACCCCCGGCCTTCTGGTTGTTAAAACATCCCTGTGATTGTTCAACCCCCTTCATCCCTATGAGCAAAGCCAAACGCCCACAATTTAAACGCATCCTCCTCAAGCTGAGCGGCGAAGCCCTCGGTGGCGCCACCGGCATTGGCATCTGCCCCGAGGCCGTCCAGGACATGGCCCAGCAGATTTGCGAAGTCCGCAAACTCGGCGTCGAGGTTGTTGTCGTCGTCGGCGGCGGCAACATCTTCCGCGGGCTCACCGGCAGCAAGCGCGGCATCGAGCGCGCCACTGGCGACTACATGGGCATGCTGGCCACCATTATCAATTCACTCGCCCTTCAGGACGCCCTGGAAAAACTCGGCGCCCCCACCCGCGTCCAAAGCGCCATCGCCATGTCTCAGATCGCCGAGTCCTTCATCCGCCGTCGCGCCGTGCGCCATTTGGAAAAAGGCCGCGTGGTCATCTTCGGCGGCGGTACCGGCAACCCGTATTTCTCCACCGACACCGCGGCCGCCTTGCGCGCCAACGAAATCGGCGCGGAAGTCATCCTCAAGGCCACCAAGGTGGATGGCATCTATGACAGCGATCCCAAGAAGAATCCCAAAGCCAAACGCTTTGCCCAGATCACCTATCTCGACGCCCTCCAGCGCCGACTGCAAGTGATGGATTCCACGGCCTTCTCGCTGTGCCTGGACAATAAAATGCCCATCATCGTGTTCGACTTTTTCCGCCCGCATAATCTCAGGCGGGTCGTCCTCGGCGAAAAAATCGGCACCCTCGTTACTAGCTGAAGGGCAGGGGAGCGAGGCGGCTAGGTCATCGATCGGCCCGCGCGTCAGAAGCATCTTGATATGGGCGTGGCGGCTTTCGGCAGAAAGCCGCCATTTATTTCGAGTCTCAAGCTGTAAGCCCCAGCATCCTGGTGCTTCCTTGCCACCGTCTAAAGCGTCTAATTGGCGTAAATATCTGGATGGATTCGTGTGTGCCCCACACACAGCAAGCTGAGATAATTCGCGCTCCCTTAATCAAAAGAAGTAGGTCACGCCAATCAGGGTCATGACCCCATTCACCCCATTGTTGCGGTGAGTCGTGCCCGCATCTGATAAATGGAAATAGCGTGCTTCCACCGTCACTGCCCAGTTGTTTCGCACGAACCAGTGCAGACCGAGTCCGCCCTGCAAATTAAACTCAAAGCTACTGCCCAGATCGGGGAGCCCAATGTCCGTGGCCGTCAGTCCCGCGCCGGCATCCAGAAACGGCACCCACCGTGTCCCGGTGGCCAGATTGTAGCGCAGGTGGGGGGTGACTCCCACAAACCAGTGCTGCGAGGGGGTGAGTTCAACCCCGCCGAACACTTCCCCGCGCAACTCCCAGTTGCCCCGATACCAACGGCCCTGGCCGACCACGGGCCAGAGCATGTGGCCATAGGAAACGCTGGCCAACGCCATGTCGTGAGTTTTAGAACTGCCGAGGATTTTTACCCCATCAATGCCGCCGACTTCGCCGGCAAGGCTCTGGGCGCCGACTAGAAATCCGCCTCTGATGCCATTGATCCAGACGTTCGATTTCGTCGTCGCCCACGCCACCTCTTCGCCGCGGACATAGACTGCGGTCAGGAGCAGCCCAGCCATCGCGAGGAGCCCCAGCCGCATCCCCCAACCATTCACCCCGCCTGTATGCCGGTGTATTTTCATAAGAAAAAAATCACATTGATGATTCCATTCAAGCTCTGACTCCTTGTTCGTTGATGCGGTCTTCAAGCTCAGGGAATACTGCATTGACCCGAATCCACCGCATCACTATTCACACCATACACCTAATAGAACAGACTGCCAGTCTCCCTGAGCTGGAACGATTCAAAAAAGCTGCGTCGCGCCGCCGCTTCAGCCTGCGGGGTCAGGATATTTCCAGTTCCAAGTGCGTGACGCAAATTTCCAAACCCTCCTTGATGAGGCGGCTAACGCCCGGCTTGCTCCCTCCCGGAGCGCGAGTTGTCCCAACTCGCAGCACGTAGCCGAGCCTGGGAATGGAATCAAGTAAGGGTAGGGGAATCGCCCTACTGGGAGCGCCAGCGCCTCGCTGTCCTCAATATAGTTTTGACGGTTTTGCGGCTCAGAATTTCCGGTTTCAGAACTGAGTCTCGCCGAACTGCAGAGCCGTATTTCCGCCCTGAAGCCAACCCCGGCGACATTGATCCAGACGATGTTGGTTCCTATTTTATCAATTCACCCCTGTGAGGCAAGTGGAGGTAAGGTGGCTTTGCAATGAAAACTGAAATTACCCAAATCAATTTGCTCCTCGCCTGGCTTTGGATCCTGCTGGGGTTTCTTTCCGGAATGTTGATGGGAATGTTCTTCCATCGTGAAAACTGGCTGGGCGGCTACGCCAGTTTCCCGCGCCGGATGTATCGGCTCGGCCACATCTCCTTCTTCGGCCTCGGCGTGTTGAACCTGATGTTCGTCCTGACCGTGCAGAACTTTGCGCTGGCCGGTCCGCTGATCCATTGTGCCTCGCTGGCATTTGTCATCGGCGCGCTGGCGATGCCGATGTGCTGCGGGATCATGGCCCGTTACCCAAAGGCAACGATGATTTTCTCCGTGCCGGTCGTGAGTCTCATCACCGACGGGGTTTTGACTTTGATGGAGGTAATAAAATTATGAATTCAAAAAAACGCATCGGTTTCATCGCCATGAGCGGCGTCCGCGCGCATAACGCGGAACTCACTCAGCTCGGCCTCACGCTGCCCGGTTTTATAGACCGCAATCGGATCATTGCCTCGCTCCCAAGCCTTGGCCTGCTCACCCTCGCGGGCCTGACGCCGGACCAGTTTGAGGTTTCCTATCATGAGATCGCCGACCTTAAAACCTTGCCGGAGTTGCCGGTGGAGTTTGATCTCGTCGCCATCAGCACGTTCACGGCGCAATTTTACGAGGCGTGCGACGTGGCGGATTATTACCGCGCCCAAAACATTCCCGTGGTCATAGGCGGCATCACCGTCACCTCCCTGCGCGAGCAGGCGAAGGCCCATTGCACCAGTGTCATCATTGGCGAAGGGGAATTGCTCTGGCCGGAACTGCTCGCGGATTTCGAGCGGGGTGCCCTGAAGCCGTTTTATGTCACCAACCGCGAGTTTAACCTGGCCGACGCGCCAATGCCGCGCTTCAATTTGCTCGACCCGGCCAAATACAACCGCCTGACCGTGCAGACAAGTCGCGGTTGCCCGCATCGCTGCGAATTTTGCGCCAGTTCCATCCTGCTCACGCCGCACTACAAAGTGAAGCCGGTGGAAAAAGTCATCGCCGAAATCCGCGAGATCAAAAAAATCTGGCCTCGCCCGTTCATTGAGTTCGCGGACGACAACAGCTTTGTTGACCGCGACCATTACAAAAAGCTCCTGCGCGAGCTGGCCCGGGAAAACATCCGCTGGTTCACCGAGGCCGATGTCAATGTGGCGCTGGACGATGAACTGCTGGGCCTGATGCGGGATTCTGGCTGTCAGCAGATTCTCATCGGCCTCGAAAGCCCGAGCCGCACCAGTCTTTATGGAGTGGAAATGAAATCAAACTGGAAGCTGCGCCAGCAGGACCATTATAAAGCGGCGATCGAAAAAATTCAGTCCTACGGCGTGACAGTGAACGGCTGCTTCATTCTCGGACTGGACGGCGACACGCGCGACGTATTCGCCGATGTGCTGGCATTTGTGCGCGACTCGGCGCTCTACGAGGTGCAGGTAACGTTCTTGACCGCGTTTCCCGGCACTCCGCTCTACGCGCGACTCAAAAAGGAAGGCCGGATTTTGCGCGACCGCGCCTGGGAACTATGCACGCTGTTTGACATCAATTTTCAGCCCAAGAACATGAGCCTTGCCGAACTGCAGGGCGGCTTTCTCGGTTTGGTGAAGGAATTGTATTCCGCCAGCGAGACGCAGCGGCGGCGTTCACAGTTCAAGCGGATGCTGAAAACCTCGCCGCATTTTGGTCGCCGGGCAATGCTCGTGACGCCGGCGTCCGCGCTGGTGGGCTGAGGTAACCCAATGGTGCATAGAGCGCCTTGGAACCAGGAATGACTGGGCTTGGCAACTAATAGACCCTCAAAAACACTTGCAATCATGCAGCGGGAGATCAAAATATTGCCCATCCGCCCAGCTGGTTCTGGGTAAGAATTTAAACGGGAAATTCAGGCTCAAATCAATTAAACTTGGTCAAAATACCATCCCCATGGCAATGGCCCTCCACTCATGAACAATATCTGCTGCAACCTGATTCGCTGCGCCCTCTACGTCCTCACAGTCACCGTCTTGAATGCGCCGGCCGCACTATGGGCGGCGGACTACGAACCCAAGCTCACGAATTCCTATTTCGCCAAGTTCAATCCCCGCAGGGCCCCGGCCCCCGGCCCGTTGCTCCTGCAGCCCGGTGACAGGCTGGCCATCATCGGTGATTCCATCACCGAGCAGAAAATGTATTCTCGCCTCATTGAGACTTACCTGACCGCGTGCGATCCGGAGCTCAAGGTTTCTGTGCGCCAGTTCGGTTGGAGCGGCGAGACTGCGGAGGGGTTTCGCCGGCGCATGACGAATGACTGCCTGCGTTTCGAACCGACGGTTGCCACCCTTTGCTACGGCATGAACGACCACCACTACCGCCCGTTTGATGTGGAAAATTCCCTGTGGTATCAATCCAATTACCAGGCCATCGTCACGAGTCTGCAAAGGGGCGGGACGCGGGTCATCCTGGGATCGCCCGGCTGCGTTGGCAAGGTGCCCAGCTGGACGCATTCCGACTCTTTCACGCGCGATGAAATGAACATAAACCTCTGCGCCTTCCGCGATCTGGATATCGGCCTTGCGGAAAAATCCCAGGCCGCCTTTGCGGACGTCTTCTGGACCATGTTCCAGGCGGGCTACCAGGGCCAAACCCGGTACGGCACGACGAATGATCCCTACAATATTTCTGGTCAGGACGGGGTGCATCCCGGCTGGGCTGGCCATCTTGTGATGGCCTACGCCTTTTTGCGGGCCATGGGATTGGATGGCGATCTCGGGACCTTCACCGTGGACCTCGGCACACAGACCGCCACCGCCACCGCGGGACATACGGTGGAAAGTTTCAAAGATAACACTCTGACTGTCGTCAGCGCCCGGTATCCATTCTGTGCGGGGGGCGAACCCAACCGCGATAGTTCCATCCGCTCCGGTACCACGCTGGTTCCGTTCTTCGACGAGCTCAGCCGTTTTCGCCTGGTGGTGACCCATGGCAGCGCTCCCAGATATCAGATTGTCTGGGGTCAGACCACAAACACCTACACTGCGGACCAGCTCGCTGTTGGGGTGAACCTCGCCGCTGACTTCGTGACCAATCCCTTTTGTGATGCCTTTAAAAAAGTGGATGAAGCAGTCGCAGCCAAACAAGCCTACGAAACCAAACAGATCAAGCAGGCGTTCCACAGCAAAGAGGCCCGGGCTGACATGGCTAAAACGGTTGAAACTACCGAGGCTGTGCGCGCCCCCCTCGCCGCCGCCATTGCCGCCGCGATGGTGCCCGTACGGCACTGCATCGTCCTTCAGGTGGCACCCTGACTTTGGCCGTCCCCTTCGCTGGGAATTAGATGCCTGGCGCCGCTCGGAATTCTGTAACTGTACCTTGATGCCGTAAGCGGCTTGAGATTTTGCCGTCCATGGCGATGTGGACCCACTCAAAATAGTGATTGCCGCGCGTGATGGTGCGCCGGTCCGCGCACTTATGAGTGGGGTGGGCTGCTGTATCGGCTGCCCATTCTAAGCTGTCATTGTTCCTTTTGTGACTTTGTTCCAGGGTTGTTCAGTTTTTAAATTTCCGAATGGTCTCTAAACCGGCCTGGTTTGGTTAGGTCCGGCATCTGGGACTTGGCATGAAGGCACTTTCCAGCACCCGCCAAAGTGGGGTGACAAAACCACCAAATATGACATTCCCACTATTTTAACGCGCTGGATATCGTTTTATGCAGGATTCAAGTTTCAGGTTTGTCTTCTGCACTTTTCGCTTTGAATTGCCATTCCCCAATCGGCCGCGAGGTGCCGCAGTCAAGGCATTGGGTGACGTTGAACTGCGTGTCGCAATGCGGGCAGATGCCCTGGGACAGGAAGGTGTCAAAGGCCTGTCCGCACCGGCCGCAGCGCCAGAGCTCGCCCAGCGGCGGGGCCGTTTTGCAGGACGGACACGCAAAGCCTTCGCGGCGCGGAATCTTGGCGATCTTCGCCAGTGCCCGCGCCTGATTCAAGCCGCCCCAGCAATTCATCAAAATAAACACGGCCATGATCCCCATCCAGAGGGATCCGACATAGATCGCCAGTAAAATCAGCCCGCCCACGCCAATGAAACCGATGACGCTCGCCGCCAGCAGGCTGTTCGCACGGCCAAACGGAAACCATAGCAGTGAACGCAGGATTTGGCCGCCGTCGAGCGGATAGACCGGCATCAAGTTGAAAATGAGAATGACGATGTTGATGTTGCGGACATTGGCCAGCAGCATGAGCGCGTCGGGATGGCTCTCTTCCCAGCCGCAATTCCTGCCGAGCATCACCAGGCCGATGAGCAGCGGCGTCAGCGCCACGTTGACGAGCGGCCCAGCCACGATGCTCCAGAGTTGCGCGCCCGGCCGTTGCGGCGGGGCGACGTAGGCCACGCCGCCGAGCGGCCAGAGGATGATGAGGTTGGCCGTGCCGCCCACCGACCGGCACGCAAGTGCGTGGCCGAATTCATGCGTCAGCACGATGAGGAACAGGCCTAAAATTTCTAGTGCGCTCCAGCCATAATTGGAATACTCATGCGGTCGGCTGGAGAAATAAAAGAAGGCCACGAACCAGGCCCAGTGGAGATAAACATCAACCCCCAGCAGGCGGAATAATTTGATGGAACCTTTGCGGGTGGGCATCAGAGTGCTCCCTTGATGTGTTTCAACAACTCCGCGTGGTTCTCCACCGCCGTGAACTGTGGAAATTCTAGTTTTACTTTTTCCGGCGCATGGATGAGGAATCCGACGTTCGCCTCGCCGAGCATCGCGGTGTCATTATAGGAGTCGCCAGCGGCAACCACGTGGTAATTCAGCGACATCAGCGCGGCAACGGATTTCTGTTTCTGGTTGGGCTGGCGCAATTGGTAGCCGGCAATCCGGTCATTTTCCACGATGAGCCGGTGGCAGAAGAGCGTCGGCCAGTTGAGTTGCCGCATCAGCGGCTGCGCAAACTGCTCGAACGTGTCCGACAAAATAATGACCTGCACGAACGAACGCAGTTCGTCCAGAAATTCCTTGCCGCCGGGCAGGGGCTGGAGCGTTCCGATGACTTCCTGGATGTGCGAGAGTTTGATCCCATGCTGGTCAAGAATGCCAATGCGGTAATTCATCAGCTTGTCGTAATCCGGCTCGTCGCGCGTCGTGCGGCGCAGTTCCGGGATCCGGGTTTTCTCGGCAACGGCAATCCAGATCTCCGGCGTCAGCACGCCTTCCATGTCCAGGGTAACAATGGCTTGTTTCATCGGCGCGCAGTTTTTCAAAACGCAGCCAAGCTGTCCAGCTTCACAAAATTATTTTAGTTCGGGATGCGCGGCGAGGAGTTGGGCCAGTCCGGTCTGGGCATCCTTGAAATCGGGCTGCTCGCGCAGTGCCTCGCGGTAGTGTGCGGCGGCCTCGGGGAGTTTTTCCTGTTTGACCAGTGTCTCCGCCAGGTGGGTGTGGGCGGAAACAAATTCAGGTCGCAGCCGGAGCGTCGTTTCAAAACAACGCGCGGCGTCTGCCCAGCGTCCGTTATGCAACAAGAACACGCCGAGGTTGAACTGGGCGTCTGCATTGCCGGGGTCGAGTTGCGCGGCGGCAACCAGATGTTCAAATGCTTGATCTTTCAGGCCAAAACCGATGAGGCACAGGCCGAGATTGTACTGGCTGACGGCGTAGCGCGGTTCGATGCGCACGGCTTCGCGGTAGAGCACCAGCGCGCGGCCGTTGTCCCCGGCTCGTTCAAACGCCTTGCCGAGCGCGTTGTCGGCCACGTAATTATTTTGCGTCACGTTCAGCGCGTGCAGGAACAGGCTGGTGCTGTTGCGCCAGTAGCCAATCTGCAGGGAGGTCACACCCACGCACCCGGCCAGGGCGCTGCCGCCGATGAGCGTCAAAATGAATTTCCCATTCACCCGGGCAGCGCACACTTCTGCCCCGGCCCAGACCAGCACAATGAACAGGCCGATGCTGGAAATATACGCATACCGGTCGGCCATGGATTGCGCGCCCACCTGCACGAAGCCGATGACCGGCACGAGCGTGCCCAGAAACCAAAACCATCCCGCCGCCAGCCAGGGTTCGCGCTGGAGCCGTATCACGCCAAGGGTGGAAACTAGTATCAGGAACCCCACCGAACCGGCGATCGCGGCGCCCGGCCAGTGATAGACATAGGGATAAACAATGGCGAGATCGGTCGGCCACAGGAATTTTTCGAGGTAACGCAGGTAGGCGACGGGGACGTTGCCCAGTCGGATTGACCATGCCAGCGGACTGACCGCGCCGGCGCCGCGCTGGGCGAGGAACGTCACCGCACAGAGCGCAAAAGACAAAGCGAAAAAAGGGATTTTTTCGACGAGCAGAGTTTTAAAATGGGGCAGGCTGCATTCCCCCTTCCGCAGCCGCCCCAGCGGCCAGAGGTCTATCAGCAGCAGCGTGAACGGCAGCGTTACCGCCATCGGTTTGGAAAGCAGCGCGAGCAGGCAAAAGACCAGCGCCAGCGCGTAAAACAGCGTTGCCCGCCGCCCGTCGCCGGCCACGGTGCCCGCCTGATTCGTTGTTCCTTGCATCACATAACGCGTGTAGGCCATGATCGTCAGCAGCCAGAAAAACGTGCTCAACACGTCCTTGCGTTCCGCCACCCAGACGACGGATTCCACGTGCAAGGGATGCCACGCGAACAGTGCCGCCACCACCGCACTCCGCCATTCAAAGCCGGTTACTGAACGCAGAAACGCAAAGAGGAGCACGGAGTTGGCCAGGTGAAAAAGCACGTTCACCAGATGATGCCCGCCGGCATTCACGCCAAAGAGCTGGCAGTCCACCATGTGTGACAGCCAGCTCACCGGATGCCAGTTGCCGACGTGGATGCCGTTGAATGCCCAGAGCAGACCGTGCCATGTCAGCCCGGCTTTGGTGACGGGATTGTCGGAAATATATTCATCGTCATCGAAATTAATGAACGGAAAATGCGTGACCGGCCAATAGAGCGCCAGCGTGCCCAGCGCGAGCATAAGGTAAATCAGAACGGTGGTTTTCCGGCTGGAAAAGGGGGTGGTGAACGGGGACATGCAGTTTTTTAAAGGTTGGGCGCTGGGACCGCGGATCTATCGGATTCGGGGTGGGCCGCGAGAATTTGCTGGAGTGTTTTTTTAATTTCCCTAGCCCCGGGCGCCAGCCGTGCTGCTTCGCGCAAATGAAGGACAGCGTCGTGGAATTTCCCCTGTTTTTCCATGGCCAGGCCCAGATTGAGCTGCGCTTCGGCATCCTGGGGATTTATTTTTAGAACCGCGTAAAATTGCGGAATCGCGTCATCCAGATTGGACTGTTGCAAATAGATGGCTCCGAGCAGTTCGTGGGCGTCGCGATAAGCCGGGTCGAGTTGCAGGGCCGCGGCCAACTGCCTTTTGGCCGCCTCTACTCTTTTGTAGTGGAGCAGATAAAGGCTGATTTCATAGCGCAGGCTGGCGTCGGCGGGCAGTTGTTGGAGCACCACCTCAAATTGCTTAAAGGCTTCGTCCGGTTGCCGGTTTGCCAGCAGGGCCAGGGCGAGGTTGCGTTGCGACGGCCAATAAAAGGGCTCAATGCGGATGGATTCACGAAATACTTTGATCGCGTCCTCTTCCCGTCCGATTTCCCGGAGCGCCGAGCCAAGACTGTTCAGCGCCACATAATTGTCCGTCGTCGTCTCCACGGTGTGGAGGAAAAGTTTGACGTTATTCTGCCAGTAAGAAAGTTGAACCGAGGTGGCAATCAGGCAGCCGGTTAGCGCCGCCCCGCTGACCAGCGGCAGGTGTTTTCTCAACTCCGGCTGGCGCAGGCTGAAGTCATAAACACCCCAGACGATAACGATGAACAGGCCGATGCTGGGAAGGTAAGTGTAGCGATCCGCCATGGATTGCATGCCCGCTTGCACAATGCCGATAACGGGGAACAGGGTGCCGAGAAACCAAAACCACCCAGCCATCAACCACGCGCGCTGCCGGATTTGTCCCAACGCCAGCCCGGAAACCAGTAACAGCAGCAGCGTGCAGCCGGCGATGGTGGCCGCCGACCAGTCGTAAACATAGGGATAATAAATCGCCAGATCGGCCGGCCAAAACGTCTTGGAAAGATAGCGCACATAGGCCACCGGCACATTACTCAGGCGGCTGCTCCAGGCGATGTGAATGACCGCGCCCGCGCCGCGTTGAGCCAGGAAAGTCATCGCACAGAGGGCGAACGAAAGAAAAAAGAACGGGATTTTTTCGACGAGCAGTTTTTTTAAAGGGTGCCTGCTGCCATCTTTATTTGGTATTCGCCCCAGTGGCCACACGTCCAATAGGACCAACACAAAGGGCAGGGTGACCACCATGGGTTTGCTCATCAGGCCGAGCGCAAAAAAAATCAGCGCCAGCCCATAAAAAAGCAACGCATGCCGGTTGCCCATCGCCGTTTGAGAATTCTTGTCACTCGTCTCCTGCCACGTATGACCACTCTGGGTATAACGTGCGTAGGCCAGGAGTGTCAGGAAAAAGAAAAAGGCGCTTAAGACATCTTTGCGCTCCGCCGCCCACGCGACGGATTCCACATGCAACGGATGCCAGGCGAACAGTGCCGCCACCATGGCGCTGCGCCAATGCGCGCCGGTGGTGTAACGCAGAAATTCAAATAACAGCACGGCGTTGGCGATGTGAATGCCCACGCTCGTCAAATGGTGGGCGCCCGCGTTCAGGCCGAATAGCTGGCAGTCCAGCATGTGGGTGATCCATGTCAGTGGCAGCCAGTTTCCGCTATGAATGTCTTGAAAAGCCCAGAGCAGATTCGCCCAGCTGAACCCGCTGTTGATGTGCGGATTGGCACTAATTAAATCTACATCATCGAATAGAGTGAAGGGTGAATGGCTTACCGGCCAGTAGAGCGCCAGTGTTCCCAGAACCAGGCCGGCGTAGAAATAAAAC
>Ga0214172_1000045_pt1 | contig 66495 bp, 61 predicted proteins | sample TroBogEpilimnion_29_FD_153010 | JGI IMG/M metagenome (GOLD analysis project Ga0214172, IMG submission 153010) | Freshwater microbial communities from Trout Bog Lake, WI - 12JUL2007 epilimnion | ecosystem: Environmental > Aquatic > Freshwater > Lake > Epilimnion/Euphotic zone | place: Trout Bog...
AAGCCGACAGGCAATTGGAGGCCGCAGACTGTCTGTGCCTTTTTATATTCCTTCCAGCCACTGCCGGAAAGATAGCCGCGCACGATGCACTCGATAGCCAGCGGTTTCGCCTTTTTCACGATCATTGAGCGGCGGGCCAGCTGGGCGGCGAACGGTTGCAGGTTTTCCGGCAAGGGATCATCCGCCTTGGCGAGCAGGTGGTTCGGCACGAGCGCGGAAAACTTCTCGAACCAGAAGTGTGAAATCTGCGTGAGCACCTCGCCCTTGCGCGGAATGCCGTTGGGCATAATGACGTCAAAAGCGGAAATACGGTCGCTGGCGACGAGCAGAAAACGATCGCCAAGGTCATAAACCTCGCGGACCTTGCCGGAGCGGACTTTGGTGATGCCGGGCAAATCAAGCTGGAGTATCGGTTCGTATATCATGGGGAAATTATTTCTGCGGAACTGAAAAACTCAATTCCTAAAATGGAGTACGCTTAAAAAATTAGACCACCGGGCGTTCGACCATTTTCACAAGGAGCGGGATGCTGGCTTGGGTTTCGTTGTCCACCCGCACGTCCACGGAATACAATCCGGCATCCTCGAACTTCAACTGCTGAATATTGATGATGAAATTGCGCGTGAGAAAATGGGCATCATCCGGCAGCGTCACCGGCACGGGCAGCTCGATGGCCTGCATGATGGAATGGCCGTCGGCATTGATGAAATTCAGCGTGAGCTTGCGCGTCCCCTCGTCGCCCGGCATGAAGGTGACGCGCAGGGCGACCGCACATTGCGGATGCACCGCCGGCACTTGCGGCGCATAAATCGTGTCGAACGCACCGAGCAGGTTTAACTTCCCGTTGTCATCCGTCGCCGCATCGCACAGCACCGCCACTTGAATGTTCATCCCGAAAATTAAGCCACGAAACCGGCGGCTTGGCACGAACTTCTTTTCGTCCGCGCCGGTGGCAGGCGGCGACGCATAATTAAAACCCATGCGCCTTGTCACGGGTGCGGTTATTTGCGACAGTTCACGCCCATGAATTTTGAACAGTCCCAGCCCGCCACCGTAACCGAGCCCAGTTGCGGACCAGCGGCTCAATGCTGCCCGATGAGCGAAGCGTCTTTTTTTCTCCTATGTTAACCGTCGCCGGCATTCAGAAATCCTTTGGCGGACGCGAGCTGTTTGACGATGTTTCGCTGAACATCATGGCCGGCGACCGCATCGCCATCACCGGGCCGAACGGCGCGGGAAAATCCACGCTCATCAAGATCATTCTCGGCAAGGAAGAACCGGATGCCGGCAGCGTGACGTTTATTCGCGGCACACGCGTCGGCTATCTACCGCAGGAAAGCGAACCAGCCGGCAACGAAACAGTTTTGGAAATTGCCGCGCCAGCCGAACATGAACATGACGGCCAGTTCATCGCCAAGGTAAAGCAGATCCTCACCAGCCTCGGTTTCAAACAGACGGATTATGATCGCCCCGCACGCGAAATGTCCGGCGGCTGGATCATGCGCGCGCACCTCGCGCGATTACTCGCGGAAGAACCCGACCTGCTGATGCTGGACGAGCCGACAAACCATCTCGATCTCGAAACGCTCATCTGGTTTCAGGATTATCTGAAATATTATCCCGGAGCGATTCTGCTGATTTCGCATGACCGTGAATTTCTGAACAATCTCTGCACCCATATCGCGGAATTGCGCGCCTCCAAAATCATGCGCTACACCGGCAATTACGACGAGTATTTGGAACAGCGCGCGGCCGCAGAGGCCACGATGATTGCCACAGCCAAATCGCAACAGCGCGAGATTGACCGGATGCAATTGTTTGTTGATCGGTTCCGCGCGAAGAACACCAAGGCCGCACAGGCGCAGAGCAAAATGAAGCAGATCGAGCGCATCAAGGAAGACATGGTCGAGTTGCCGGACGGCCCGGACGCGGCGATGGGTTTTCGTTTTCCGCAGCCGCAACGCAGCGGCCAGCGCGTCATCACGCTTGAAAAAATCAAGTTCGGCTACGGCGAAAGACTGCTTTATGACGGCATTGATTTTGAAGTGGAGCGCGACCAGCGCATCGTGTTGGTCGGCCCGAACGGCGCCGGCAAAAGCACGTTGTTGAAAATTCTCGCCCAAGTGCTCACACCGCAGTCCGGCGAACACAAACTCGGCCACAACGCCAAGTTCGGCTACTTCGCGCAACATCGCGCGGCGATGTTGAATCCCAAGCACACGGTTTTTCAGGAGGCTCTGGACACGCCGCAACGCATCACCGAGCAGGCGATCCGCACCGTGCTAGGCAGTTTTCTGTTTCGCGGTGACGATATTTACAAGCCGGTCAGCGTTTTGAGCGGCGGCGAAAAAAGCCGGCTCGCGCTGGTCAAGTTGTTGCTCGATCCACCCAACCTGTTGCTAATGGACGAGCCGACGACGCATCTGGATCTGGCCAGCGTGGATGCGCTAATCGTCGCGCTCAAGCAATACGAAGGCACGCTGGTGTTCATCAGCCACGATGTACACTTCATCCGCGCGCTTTCCACGCATGTCGTGCGCGTGGAGGCGGGGCAGCTCAAGCATTTTGGCGGCGGCTACCAGTATTATTTGGACAAAACGCAGCAATCGGCGCGGTCGGCGTTGACCAGTTCGAGCCAGGTTCAGGTGGCCCATAAAAGTTCCGAGCCGAAGGTGGATCGCAAGGAGCAGAAGCGGCTTGAAGCCGCGCAGCGGCAGGCGCGCTCGAATAAAAAACTGGAAATTAAAAAACGCATCGTCACGCTCGAAACCGAGATCGCCGTGTTGGAAGCGACGGAAGGTGAACTGGCGTTGGAATTGGAAAAGCCGGAAGCCTACGCCATCGGCGGACGCGCCACGCTCATCAATCGCGAATTGATGAAAATCCATGACCGCCTGCCAAAGGCGACCGCGGAATGGGAGGCGGCGGGTGCCGAGTTGGCCTCGTATGACGGCGCTCAACCGGCGGAATAATTTTTACAGCCAGCTTTTCAACCGCTCGCGCAGCACTTGGCGGGCGCGATAAAGCCTTGATTCCACGGCCTTCGGCGTGGTTTCAAGAATGATTGCCGCATCCGCGACACTTCGCTCCTCCCATTCGCACAACACCATCGCCGCACGCAAATCTTCCGGCAGATTTTTCACAGCCGCACGCACGGCGGCTGCGCGTTCAGTGGCGAGCGCTTCCTCATTCGGCGCGAGACCCTTTGCCGGTAAAAGGCTGCCCAGCGTCCGTTCGGTTTCTGGATTTTCCGCGTCCAATGAAAGATTCGGATGCCGCGAACGCCACCGGAAATGATTTCGGGCGAGGTTCGCTGCTATGGTAAACAGCCAGGTGGAAAATTTTTGGTCGGCGTGAAAACTTTTGGCCGACTTAAAAACCCGGACGAACGTTTCTTGCGCCAGATCGTTTGCGTCCTCCTCGTTGCCAACCATGCGACAAAGAAAATGAAAAATTGACGTTGCGTGACGCTCCATCAAGTCATTCAGCGCGGCATCGTGGCCGGCTTGCAATTTTTTCATGTCCGCCCGATCGCGGGCCTCGGGCGATGGCGGGGCGTCAATGGTGATGCTCATGGCCGGTGTCGCCCAACATGGACTGCTCCATCTGCTCGTGAGTGCCAAGCGTGAGTTGCTGCATTTTGGCAAGGTAACGGCGCCCCGGTTCCGGCGGCATCGCCTGGCTAACCATAATAAAATGTTGGAGCATTTGCGACTGACATTGCGCCCGCAATTCTGCGATTTCACTTAAGGTGGTGTGGGCTTCAGCGGTCAGATTGGTGCCGCTACCCAGAATGGATTCCAGTTCGCGTTTCTTGGCGGAAATCTTCGCGCACATTGCTGCGCATTTCGGCAGATAGGCTTCATGCAATTCGCGAATACGCAGCATTTCCTCGTTGCTCAAGTGAAATTCATCCCGCAGCCAGGTCAAATCATCCGTTGATTTCGTACAGCACAACACGGTGGCACGCTGGCCGGCAAAATAAGAACCGGCAAAAATCGCCGCGCTCAGGGCCAGCGCGCCGAACAAGATGACGAGCGAACGGTTCATATCACCTAACCAAATGAGGCGCGACGAGGGCCACATAGTGATCCTGTGCGTCTTGTCGGGCGTTTTGTGCGCCTTCCATGGCGCCCAGAAATACACCCGCCAATATTAAGACCGCGGCGGCGACACACGCGAAGCGAGGGCGTAACACCAGCCCGGCGAGCGCATCAAGCCAGGAAGCCGGTGTTAAAGAAGCTTCGGCGTCTTCAATGCGCCTCCAAACTTTCTGCTGGAAGTGGGGGGGCAGCGATGGCTTCGCTCGAGAATTTCGAAGAAGCGCGCTAATTTTCGGGTCTTCAGGATGATGTTGGTTTTCTTTCATATAGAAAGGCGGCGGATCTTATCCGGTGTCCTAGTTTAGCTATTTTTTAAAACTGCCACAATCCGGTTAAGCATCCAATGACCAACACGTTATTGTGAGTTTAGCAGCGCGGCGGGCGCTCTGGTTGCAAGTAATACCCCGCCAAAGCCATAACCCCGCAGAAAAAAACAGTCCCCGGCCTAGTGGATGATCCACCGGCCGGGGATGGAAATATGAAGCCGTATGCAGATTGCTCGCAGATTGCTTGCTAAACGAACTCTGGAAATCAATACGCAAGTAACATGCCAAGCGCGATGGCCACGCCCCCCCCTTCACAATCCAGTCGTTTTCTCCCCGTAATCAAAGGTTTTCAGTGGTCTAATTTGCTCAAAACGGGTAAAAGCATTCATGCAATCTCATTTTTGCCGGTGCTCCGGGGTCCAATAAAGATTTTTGCGGGGTTTGGCTGGCGCCGGGGTAAGCAAATGGTTCCAATCGAACACGACCTAAAATAAAAAATATGAAAAAATCCACATTATACATTGCACTGTTGGCTGGCACGTTCGCTGTTCTGGCCTTTTCCCCGAAACTCATGGCGGCGAATTGCGCCATGCCTGGCTGCTGCGGTGGCATGGCGGAAACCACCACGATAGCCGATTCCAAAACCACACCCGATCTGCTCACCACCTGCCCCGTCTCCGGAGACAAGCTCGGCGAGATGGGCAAGCCATTCACATTCACTTACAAGGATCAGGAAGTGAAGCTGTGCTGCAAGTCCTGCAAAAAGGATTTCGACAAGAACCCGGAAAAATACATTGCCAAAATTCGCGCGGCGGATAAGCAATAACCGGTGGCGGCACTAAAAACTGCATCCGGCGCGCGGAATAAAATCTTCCGTGCGCCGTTTTTGTTGGCGGTGAACGGATTAACTTTTGATTTATGAAGAAAACAATTTACCTGCGCGTGGTTTTCGCCTCACTGCTCATGCTGGTGGCCGCAGCGCACAGCGAAAACGCCAAGCTGCTTTACACCTGCGGCATGCACCCGCAGGTCATCCTGGACCACCCCGGCAACTGCCCGATCTGCGGCATGAAACTGACGCCGATCCGCAACGGTGGCCCGACGGAAACCAATGCCGCCAATCTGTCCGCCATCGCGGTGGACGCCGCGACGATGCAAAACATGAATCTGCGCACCGCCGAAGTGCAGCGCGGCCCCTTGCGCAAAACCATCCGCACCATTGGCACAATTGATTACAACGAGACGGCGCTAGCCGACGTGACGACACGGTTCAAAGGCTGGATCGAGAAGCTGGATGTGGATGCCACCGGCCAGCTTGTGCATCGCGGCCAACCGCTGTTCGAGGTGTATTCACCAGAGCTTTATGAAGCGGAAGTGGATTTTTTGCGAGCGGCCACCAACAAATTCAAGAATTTCAACAGCGTCATCTCCGAATATCGATCCACGGTGCGCACCCTAAAAAATCTCGGCGTGCAGGACGCGCAGATTGCCGAAGTCGAAACCAATCGCGCCGCGCTGCATTCCTTGTCCATTGCCGCGCCCATCTCCGGCTTCGTCATCGAGAAAAATGTCGTGCAAGGCCAGATGGTAGATGCGGGCATCAAACTTTACCGCATCGCCGACCTGGGCATCGTCTGGGTGCTCGCGCAGGTTTATGAACAAGACTTGGCGTTTGTGCAGCTCGGCCAGGAAGCAGTGGTGAAAGTGGCCTCGATGCCGGACCGGGAGTTTCGCGGACGGGTTACCTTCATCTATCCGACCGTGGATGAGAAAACACGGACAGCCAAGGTGCGGCTGGAGTTTGAAAACCCCGGTTACTTTTTAAAGCCGGGCATGTTTGTCTCCGCGCAGCTTCAGGCGGAACTGGAACTCTCGGCGGTGCTGGTGCCGGATTCAGCAGTACTGCGCAGCGGTGCGAAAAATACGGTGTTCGTGGCGCTGGCCGGCGGTAAATTCGAGGCGCGTGACGTGCGGCTGGGCCTCGAATCCGAGAACGGATTGATTCAAGTCATCAGCGGGCTGGGAGTGGGCGAGCGCATCGTCACATCAGGACAATTTCTGCTGGACTCGGAAAGCCAGTTGCGCGAGGCGATCGACAAAATGCGTGGATCAACCGCCGGTGCCCAGCCGGAAATGGCGGCGGCACCTTCTCCGGACGTAACGGCGACCGGCACGTCAGCCAAGGCCGGGCCCGAAGCCTCGTTTTATGTTTGCCCGATGCCGGAACACGTTTCCATTCTCTATGAGCACGCCGGTAAATGCCCCATCTGCGGCATGACCTTGGTGTCAGTCACCCGGTCGGCGCTGCAAAAAATCCAGCCGGGCGGCAAGGTGCTTTACTATACCTGCCCCATGCCAGAACACGCCAGCGTCCACGAGGACAAGCCCGGCAAATGTCCGCTGTGCGCGATGACGTTGATTCCGGTCATGGCGCAGCCGGAGCAACCAGCCTTAGCGCTTTACACCTGCCCCATGCACCCGGAGATCGTCACCAACCAGCCGGGCAAATGCCCGATCTGCGACATGGATCTGGTGCCGGTAAAATCCAAATAAACACCCATGCTCCAACGCATCATTGATTTCTCGCTGCGGAACAAGTTCTTCGTGCTGCTGGCCTCGATCATGCTGATGTTCGGCGGCGTCTATGTCGCGCGGCATATCCCGCTGGACGCCATTCCCGACCTTTCGGACACGCAGGTCATTATCTACACGCCGTGGGAAGGCCAGGCTCCCAACATCGTTCAGGATCAGGTCACTTATCCCATCACGACGAAGATGCTTTCCGTGCCGAAATCGAAGGTCGTTCGCGGCTATTCATTTTACGGGTTCTCGTTTGTCTATGTGATTTTTGAGGACGGTACCGACCCGTATTGGGCGCGGAGCCGCGTGCTGGAGTATTTAAGCAGCATCAACAGCCAGCTTCCCAAAGGCGTCACGCCGTCGCTCGGCCCGGACGCCACCGGCGTGGGGTGGGCCTTCATGTATTCACTTAACTCCACCAACCGAGACCTTGCCGAATTGCGCTCCCTGCAGGACTGGTATTTAAAATACCAACTTTCCTCGGTGCCAGGCGTGTCAGAAGTCGCGAGCGTCGGCGGTTTTGTGAAACAGTATCAGGTGACGGTGGACCCGACCAAGCTGCGCGCCTATAACCTCGGGCTGAAAGATGTCAGCAACGCCATTGAACGCAGCAACGGCGAAGTCGGCGGCCGTTCGCTGGAACTCTCAGAGCGCGAATTCATCCTGCGCGTCAAGGGCTACATCACCAGCCTCGACGATTTGAAAAAAATCGCCGTCGGGATCGGCGACAAGGGCGTGCCCATCTTGCTGCGCGACGTGGCCACCATCCAGTTTGGTCCGGATATGCGCCGCGGCATTGCCGAGGCCAACGGTCAGGGTGAGACGGTTGGCGGCATCGTGATCGTCCGTTACGGAGCCAACACCTACCAAGTCATCCAGGACGTGAAAGTGCGCCTGGCCACAGCGATGAAGGCGTTGCCGGAGGACGTCAAAGTCACGGTGAATTACGACCGCACGGAATTGATTGACCACGCCGTCAAAACTCTCGATGACAAGCTCATTGAGGAATGCATCGTTGTGGCTCTCGTCTGTCTGGCGTTCCTCTTGCACCTGCGGAGCGCGTTGGTGGCCATCATTATTTTGCCGGTGGCCGTGTTAATTGCACTGCTGGTGATGTTTGGCCAGGGCATCAGTTCCAACATCATGTCGCTTGGCGGTATCGCCATCGCCATCGGCGCCATGGTGGATGCCGTCATTATCATGATCGAGAACGCCCACAAGCATCTGGAACGTGATCAGGGCCGGAAGCCGCATTGGGACATCATTCGTGATGCGGCGGTGGAAGTCGGCCCCACGCTGTTCTATTCACTGCTCGTCATCACGGTCTCGTTTCTGCCGGTGTTCACCTTGCAGGAACAGGAAGGCCGGCTGTTCAAGCCGCTGGCATTCACCAAAACGTATTCCATGGCCGCGGCGGCGCTGTTATCCATCACGCTGGCACCGGTGCTGATGGGCTGGTTCATCCGGGGAAAAATCCCGTCAGAGGAGAAAAACCCACTGAACCGCCTCCTTATCTGGTTTTACAACCCCGTTTTGGATTTCATGGTGAAACGGCGCTGGGCAGTCATTATTGGCGCTGCCGTGACGGTGGTGTGGGTTTTCATGCCATGGAACTGGGTGGCCTCACACACTCTGCCCGAAGGGCAAATGCGCGACGCCGCCTTCAAGGTGGGGAAATTATTTCCGTTTCAAAACATTGGCTCTGAATTCATGCCGCCGCTCTACGAAGGCGACTTGCTCTACATGCCCACGACGTTTCCAGGCATTTCGCCCACGAAAGCGCGCGAATTGCTGCAAGTCACCGACCGGCTCATCAAATCATTTCCCGAAGTCGCGGAAGTTTTTGGCAAGGCCGGCCGCGCCGAGACCGCCACCGACCCCGCGCCCATGGACATGATCGAAACCACCATCCGCCTCAAGCCTCAAGCGGAGTGGCCCCTCGTGGACATCAAGGACGGCGAAGGCAAAGTCATCGCGCATCGCCAACGCACACCGGACGAGTTGACGGACGCGCTGAACGAAGTTGTGCAAATTCCCGGCCTGAACAACGCGTGGACCATGCCCATCCGCACCCGGATTGATATGCTTTCCACCGGCATCAAAACGCCCGTCGGCATCAAGATCGCCGGGGCAGATTTGGCCACGCTTGAACGCATCGGCACCGAGGTTGAGGCAGTCATCCGCAAGGTTCCCGGCACCACCAGCGTGTTCGCCGAACGTGTGATGGGCGGGCGCTTCATTGAATTTGAAATCGATCGCGAGGCCATTGCCCGCTACGGCCTCACCTTGGGCGACGTTCAGGATGTTTTGTCCGTTGCTCTGGGCGGCATGCCCTTAACCACGACCGTGGAAGGCTTGCAGCGTTATACCATCAATCTGCGCTATGACCGCGATTTTCGTTCCGACCTGCGGGCGTTGCGGGAAGACATTGTCGTGCCCACACCAACTGGCGCACAGATTCCGCTGGGGCAGTTGGCCACGGTGAAAGTCGTGGACGGCCCCATGGGGATCAAGAGCGAAGGCGCGGTGCCCAACGCCTGGGTCTATGTGGACATCCGTGGCGTGGATGTTGGGACGTATGTACAAATGGCCATGCACGCCGTGAATGAAGCCGTGGCCCACGGTGAAATCAAAGTTCCCGGCGGCTATAACATTTTCTGGAGCGGCCAATACGAATATATGCTGCACGCCAGGGAGCGACTAATGATTGTTGTGCCGCTGACGCTGCTGCTCATCATGCTCATCATTTATCTGAACACCCAATCTGCCATCAAGACTGCTATCGTGATGCTTGCGGTGCCATTCTCATTGGTCGGCGCATTCTGGGCGATTTATTTATGCGGCTACAATCTGAGCGTAGCCGTTTGGGTGGGCATCATTGCCCTCGCCGGCCTGGATGCCGAGACCGGCGTGGTGATGCTCCTTTATCTGGATCTTGCTTTTGCCGACTGGAAAAAGAAAGGCTTGATGAACAATGCGGCTGATCTCCATCAAGCGATTTATCACGGGGCGGTCAAGCGCGTCCGCCCGAAGGCCATGACCGCGTGCGTCATCATCGCCGGCCTGGCACCGATTTTGTGGAGCCACGGCGCGGGGGCGGACGTGATGAAACGCATTGCCACACCAATGGTGGGTGGCGTCATTACTTCCACCATCATGGAGCTGGCCGTATATCCGGCAATTTACTTTTTATGGCGGGCGCGCGGGTTGGAAGCAAAAACTCCCCGTGCCGGCGGCTGGGCCGGGACGTAATGAAACTGTTGGCAACCCCGGTCATCGGCGGTACGCTCCGCAGCTTGGTGCATATCCTGATTGTGGCGCCCCTGATTTTTTGCTGGCGGCGCGCGCGGGAATTGAAAAAACTTTCGACAGCATCCGTGGGTGCTGCCGGCAACCGCCCAACCGACCACGGAAGAAAAAACAACTCATGAAAACATTACTACTGCTCGCGACGGTTTGTGCCGCCGCTGTCCTGATGACCACCGGCTGCTCCACTTGCAAGAGTGACTCGTGCTGCAAGCCCGCGTCCGCCTGCACCGGCGCTTGCTGCAAAGACCCGGCTACCTGCGCCAAGTGCTGCACGGACGCTGCGGGTTGCGCCAAATGCTGCAAGAAGTGACCGGAGTCGATTCACACGCCGTGGCATTTTCGCCACGGCGTTTTTATGATTCACCTCATCCGGAGAAATAATTGCGCACCAGAGATTTTCCGCTCACAATCAGGAACTGCCAAATGGACCCCATCTCAACCAAAGAACTGGATGTATTGCTGACGGCGATGATTCAAAGCGCCGAGGGAATTTCTGATCTCCTGTTTGTGGCCAACCGGCCGCCGCAGATGGAGATCCACGGGAAAATCAAACCCTTCAGTGACCCCACGCCTGCAGCCATGCTCACCAGCGAGCGCATTGAAAGTCTGGCCCGGGCCATCATCCAGGGCAACCCACGCCTGCTGGAGGATATTGCAGGACACGGCTCCTGCGATTGCAGCTATTCCCTGCCGGACCTGTGCCGCTTCCGCGTCAATATCTACCGCCAGAACGGCAATTACGCGATGGTGCTGCGCCGGCTGCAATCCAAAGTCCCTTCGCTGGAGGCATTGCACCTGCCGCCCGTGTTCCGGGAGATCATCAAGGAAAAGAACGGCCTTATTTTCGTGACCGGCGGCACGGGCAGCGGCAAGACCACCACGCTGGCCGCCTTGCTGAACGAAATCAACCAGACCGAGGAGGTCCATGTCGTCACCCTGGAAGATCCGATTGAATTTCTACACGCCCATAAAAAATCCACGTTCAGCCAGCGCGAACTGGGCCGTGATTTTTTTAATTTCCCGGATGGCCTGCGCGCCGCCCTCCGGCAGGCGCCCAAAATTATTTTTGTCGGTGAAATCCGCGACCGGGACACGATGGAAATCGCGCTGACCGCCGGCGAAACCGGCCACGTCGTGTACAGCACGCTGCACACCATCAGCGCCAGCCAGACCATTACCCGCATTCTCGGCATGTTTACCAAGGATGAAGAACAGCAGGTGCGCGAACGCCTGGTCGGCTCTTTGCGGTATATTATTAGCCAGCGGCTGGTGCCCCATAAAGGCGGCGGGCGGCTGTTGGCAACGGAATTGATGGGCAGCAACCTCCGCTCGCGCGAAGCCATTGCGCTGGGTGAAACGGAAAACCGCCGGCTCGCAGACATCATCGAGGCCGGCAGCACGGCGGGGTGGCACAGCTTTGAGCAATCCCTCGTCCGGGCCTATGAGGATGATCTGATCACCGAGGAAACCGCGCTCCTCTACTGCATCAATAAATCGGCCATGCACCAACGACTGGATACCATCAACAAACGCCGCGAAACGGCGCACTCCTCGCACGGTTTAAAATTGCAGATGGACAGCACCACGGCTAAGGCTCCTGCCCTTCCAAAGCCTGTCAGCCCGTCGGCCCCGGAATCGCCACGACCGGCCGTTTGATCAACGGCGATTTTTCCTTCGCACAAACGGTGATTTCTCCTCGGCCAGAAATCTGCTTTCATTCCGCCGGTGAATGAGTTTCTCACAGTGTTGACGGCGGTGTTGCCGGTGTTCGGCATCATGGGTATCGGCCTTGGCCTGCGGCGGCGCAAGTGGCTCTCGGCAGAGGCCGACCAAAGCCTGATGCGCGTGACGATCAATCTCCTGCTGCCCGCGCTCATCTTCGATTCCGTCCTCGGCAATGCGGCATTGCGGCGCCCCGAAAACCTGCTGCTCCCGCCGCTCGTCGGCTTTGGCATGGTTGGCCTGGGCATCGCCATCGCGCGGCGGTTTGCCGGACCGGCGGGACTGCACACCCCGCCGGAACAGCGCACCTTTGCCTTCCTCGCCGGACTGCAAAACTACGCCTACCTCGTGATTCCACTGTGCCTGTCGCTGTTTGATTCGGGCACCACCGGCGTGCTGTTCGTCCATAACGTCGGCACGGAAATGGCCATGTGGACCCTGGGGGTCGCGGGGCTCACCGGCAGCGGCTGGGGCGGCGGTTGGAAAAAATTCCTAAACGCCCCGCTCGCCGCGCTGATGCTGGCTCTGGTCCTGAATTTTCTAGGCATGTGGCTGACGCCGCCCGCCGCCGTGGCGTTCGCGGGAAAAATCCTGTTAACCGCCATTCATTGGTTCGGTCAGAGTGCCATTCCGCTGGCATTGCTGCTCATCGGCGCGATTGTGGCCGACCACCTCGACGGGGCCCGCGGCGGCCAGGTAGTGCGGGTCGTGGCGGTGGCCGCGCTGGTACGGCTGGGGATCATGCCCGTGTTATTTTTGCTGCTGGCCAAATTCCTGCCGTGTTCGTTGGAACTGAAGCGCGTCCTCATTTTGCAGGGTGCGATGCCTTCCGCGGTGCTGCCCATTGTGATCACAAAACATTACGGCGGCGACACGCGGACAGCCTTACAGGTGGCGCTGGGGACATCCTTGCTGGGGCTGGTGACGATTCCGCTTTGGATTCATTTCGGTGGCCGCTTCGCCGGCCTGTGGTGAGCGGCCGGACCACGAGTCTCTCAACTCGCAGCCCGTGGCTAAACCAAACATCAACCCCACCCCGGATAAGGAGGGACGCTCTCTTAACTAAAATAGTTTTTCGTTTTATGGGACTGCTTCCTCACAAACTCGTAAAACGACCTTTCGCAGCAAGCGCCTGCCCTCTCATCCAAATCAAAACGTTCCGGCTGGCCGTTGACACCACCATCCATTGACGGCTGCCGCCGGCTGGCGAAAGAGTGTCGCCCGCTTGCAGGTCAATTTGTCCGCTGAGCCGGCGTTTTCAGCGGATACAACCCGGGGCAGCAGCCAAACGTCTCGTGAAAGGCCGCACTAAAATGGCTCAGACTGTTATAGCCGACTTCCAGCGCGGTCTCGGTCACGTTAAATTCGCCCGCGCGCAACAGCTCCGCTGCGCGCTCCATGCGCAGTTGCCGGAGAAACTGCGTGATGGTCTTGCCGGTCTGCGCGGAAAAAATCCGGCTCAAATAGAAATGGCTGCAGCCGATTTTTTTACCAAGTTCCTCCAGCGATGGCGGCGCGACCAAATCTTGTTTTAATAAGAAAATCACCTGTTCCACGCGCTCCTGCGCCAACCGCTGCTGGCGCGAACAGAACATTTCCGCCTCCGGCGGCGGCTGGAGCAGAAACGTGACGGCCAATTCAAGCGCCTTGCATTGATACCACAACGGCTGCGCCGCCGCATAGACCGGCGGCTGCCGCAGGGTGGAGATGAGCTGCTGCTGCGCCACCGTGAGCCGCACAGTGGCGCTGGCAGCGGGCGTAACGGAAGTGTTTTCGAGAGCGGCGCGCACCACGGGATGCAGCATCGGTTCCATGCCTGCGAGATGTTTGACCAGAAACGGCCGGGAGAATTCCACCGTGAGAAACCGGTGCTGCTCGCCCGCCAAACGCCGGGCCGGCAGCGATTCGTTTTGGCGATGGTAAAAGCCGGCGGTGCCGGGTGCGAATTCCGTCCGTGCGCCGCCGGTTTCCACGAAACCGTGTCCGTCCAGATTCAAACACAGTTCCACACAGCCCGGATGAAAACTCGCACCCCAGTCGAATTCCCGCTTCGCAAAAAAATCGTGCCACTCGATGCTGTAGCCCGCCCCGTGAAAGCTGCCAAAGAGCGGCTGCCAGCCCTTGCCCACATCGCGCCACGCCTCCACCTCGGTGAAAGGCGCAGTGCGGCGACCGAATTTTCCGGCTGTGGCGACGGCTTTCAAAACGAACGGCGTCTACTCGGCGCCGCCAAGTTTCTTTTCCCACTCGGCGATTTTCTTGAATAGGTCGGGCAATCGCTGCATGGCAATCATGATGCGCTTGGCCTGGCGGTCAGGTTGGGCGGGAGTGCCCAGCCACTGCTCGCCATCGGGAATATTGTGCATTACACCAGCCTTGGATCCGATGGTAACCTGGTTGCCGATTTTCAAATGGCCGGCGATGCCGACTTGTCCGGCGAGCACACAGTAATTTCCCAGCTTCGCACTACCCGCGATGCCGACCTGTGAACACAAAATACAATTTTCGCCAATCTCAACGTTGTGCGCGACTTGCACGAGGTTGTCAATTTTCGTCCCCTTGCCGATGATGGTCGAACCGAGCGCGCCGCGATCCACACACGAATTCGCGCCGATTTCCACATTGTCACCGATCACCACATTGCCGATCTGGGGCACCTTCCGGTGAAAGCCGGAATCAAAAACATAGCCGAACCCATCCGCGCCAATCACCGTGCTGGAATGGATGCGCACGCGCTTGCCGATTTGCGTACGGGAATAAATCGTGACGTTCGGAAATAAATTTGTCTCGTCACCCAGCGCCACATCGTCGCCGATGAAATTGCCGGACTGCAGCACCGCGTTCGCGCCAATTTTCACGCGCTCGCCCACCGTGCAATGCGGACCGATGTGGGCAGTCGGGTCAATCTGCGCGCTCGCCGCGATAACGGCGCTGGGATGAACCCCCGCGCTGAATTTCGGTTCGGGGAAAAAGACGGCGAGCGCCTTGGCAAAGGCGACGCGGGGATTTTCCACGCGAATGACAATTTTCTTCGTGGAAGCGGCGTTTTTCCCGGCGATGATGGCGGTGGCGGCGCTGTTTTCGGCGGCGGCAAAAAACTCGTCTGTTTCCGCAAACGTCAGGTCTCCCGGTTTGGCAGCGTCGGCATTGGCAAAGCCGGTGAGCGGGGCGTGGGCGTCGCCGCAGACTTCGCCGGCGATCAATTTTGCGATTTCAGCAGTGGTAAGTGTCATTGACTTGATTTATTCGGCTCACTATAAAGCCGGTACGATTCTGTTCAATCCCAACTTTTATGCCTAAAACTTTCCGCGTCGGGCTCATCGGCTACAAATTCATGGGGCGCGCGCACTCCAATGCCTGGCGGCAGGCGCCGAAATTCTTCGACCTCAAGGCGAACATCGAGCTTCACACCCTCTGCGGACGCGATGCTGCCGGCGTACAGGCTGCGCGCGCCAAACTGGGCTGGCAATTCGCCGCCACCGACTGGCGCGAGGTCGTCGCCTCGCCGCTGATTGACATCGTAGACATCGGCACGCCGACGTTTACCCACGCGGAAATCGCCATCGAAGCGCTAAAGCACGGCAAGCACGTCCTCTGCGAGAAACCCCTCGGCCGTGACTTGAAGGAATGCGAAGCCATGGTTGCCGCCGCTAAAAAATCCAAGGCGGTTCATATGGTTTGCCACAACTACCGGCGCATCCCCGCCATCGTGCTGGCGAAACGACTGATGACCGAGGGCGCGCTCGGAACCATTTATCACTTCCGCGCCCGCTACGCGCAGGACCGGCTGGCAGACCCGGAATTTCCGCTCGACTGGCGCCTGCAAAAGGAGACCAGCGGCAGCGGCGTCCACAGCGATATCAATTCGCACATCATCGACCTCGCCCGCTATCTGGTCGGAGAATTCACCGACGTGTGCGGCATCGTGCATAATTTCATCCCCAAACGTCCGCGCGCCGATCTGCTGGCCAAGGGCAAGCGCCAGCTCGGCCAAGTCACCGCGCCGGATTCCGCCGCATTTCTGGGCTGGATGGAAGGCGGTGTAATGGCGAACCTCGAAGCGACGCGCTACGCGCTGGGTCGGCGCAATCACATTGAGATCGAAATCAACGGTAGCAAGGGTTCCATTTATTTTGATTTTGAGGACATGAACCGGCTGAAATTTTACAATGGCGATGACCCAAAAGACCGCCAGGGCTTCCGCGACATCCTCGTGACGCAGCGCGACGGCATCCAGCCTTACGTAGCAAACTGGTGGCCGCCCGGTCACGGCATTGGCTACGAACATACCTTCGTCCACGCCATTGCGGACTTCGTCAACGCCTGTGCCGATGGCCGGCCCGTGCAGCCGACCTTCGAGGATGGTTTGAAAAATCAACGCGTGTTGACGGCGGTCGAAAAATCGTCAGCCAAGGGCAAGTGGGTCAAGGTGACTTAGCAAATCCTCGGCAGAGCTCCCACTCTGCCGTATTCATCATCCTCACACTTCTTTGTTAAAATCATGAATGCTTGGCCTTTCACCCCAATGGACGCAGCACGTCGCCGGAGCGCGTAGCCAAAGGAGAAATCAACCGTGTCAAAACCATTTTCAAATAATCCTCGCCCGCCTCAACGCTTCGCGAACTGCCGCATTAGCTTGAAAATTGACACCTAAAACTTGAAACTCGCCCAATGAAAGTCAGCGCCTTCACTTTTTTGCGGAACGGGCAGCGACTCGGTTATCCGTTTGTTGAATCCATCCGCTCAGTCCTGCCGATCGTGGATGAATTCGTCGTGGCGCTCGGGCCGTGCGATGATGATACGGAGCGAATGCTGCGCGCCATCGGCGATCCCAAGCTCCGCATCCTCCCGACGCAATGGAACGAAAATATCCGCAAGGACTACTCCGTGAAAGGGTTTGTCTATGGCCAGCAAAAATCCATTGCCCTCTTCAACTGCACCGGGGACTGGGCGTTCTACCTCGAAGCCGACGAGCTGCTCCATGAAAACGATTTGCCCAAAATCCGCGCCGCGATGGAAAAACATTTGAACGATGAGCGGGTTGAGGCACTGGCGTTTGACTATCTGCATTTTTACGGGAATAAAAACACCACAGCCTGGTCGCCGCGCTGGTATCGAAAAGAGGTGCGCATCCTCCGCAATAACATCCCGGCGTGGTCGAGCGAGGCGCTTTTTTTTAATGTGGTCAGCGGCCACAAAAAGTCCCGCTATCCGCGCGCGGCGCGCACGGGCGCGACCATTTATCACTACGGCTGGGTCCGGAGCGAAGCCCAGATGGACATGAAATGGGCGGCGGTGGAAAAATACTGGAGCAACCAGGCCAAGAAGGGAACGGACTACTCGCAAATTGATGGAGCCACGCTGAAACCATTCACCGGCGCCCATCCGCAAGCCATCCAGAACTGGTTGCCGCCAGCGGACGGACCCTTTCAAGCTGACCCGAATTATCGCCTCTCAAAGCGCGATCGAAAGCATCGCCTCATGTTAAAACTGGAGTCGTGGTTCGGGGTCCGCTTCAATAAGAAACACTACAGGCTGGTGCGCTGATCGTTGGCACACGGCTGCCCCACCCGCTGCCTCACGAACGACTTGGTGGAGCCACTATTTCCCCAACCGGTGCGCGTTATTTCAACCGCTGCAGGTGAGGCTACCCGTACTCCAACCCCATTAATTCCCTCCCGGGCGTAATTGCGATAATTCTTTTGGTACGCCCACCGGTTGCGGAGCAGCCAGAGACGATGCTTCATCCGCTCCAGCCAGCCAAAGTCAGCGGCATGCAACAGCTGTTTCCGTCGGGCCGGGGATACGTTGAGTTCCTCCAGCCAGGAACCCAACAAGGCAAAGAGTTCTTCCACCACCGGGCGGTTTTGCGCGTTGACGTTCCGGGTTTGCACGGGGTCGGTGGGGCGATGAAACAATTCCGCGCCGGCCAAGCCTTCGGCAGGCGCATAGACCAAACACCAGTTATCGGTCAGCACGGTCAGACAGCTCACCTTGCCCTTGTGCGGATGACAGCCGCCAACGGCAAATCGCTGCACTCCCGGCTGGCCCTGCAAACGCGGCACCAGCGAATTTCCCTGTGCCCAGTTGACTTGGGGAATACCCGCCAGTTCCAGCGCGGTGGCAAACAAATCCGGCGGCTGGCACAGTCCACGCACCGTCTGTCCCGCTCCAATACCCGCCGGGTGACGCACCAGCAGCGGGATATGCCCCAGTTCCTCATAAATCGTCGTGGGCCGCGCCAACTGGCTCTTCAGCGGTTTGCCCAGCATGCCGTGCTCGCCGAAATAGTAGCCGTGATCGGAACAGAAAATCACCGCCGTATTTTCGAGTAGATTTTTTTCCTGCAGGTGCGCCAGCAATTGCCCCACCCAAAAATCCGTCTGGCTGACTTCGGCTTTGTAGAGACTCCGCATATTTTCCAGATCCGCCGCCGGATAGCGGCTGGCCTTGCCAGAGTGCGGCCAGGTCACTTTGTCGCCCGCCGGGTTCCAAGGATACGGATCCAGATAACGTTGAGGAGCATCCCAAGGTTCATGCGGATCAAAGGTATCCAGCCAGAGGAAGAATTTTTCCGGCGGCGCATCGAGCCAGTGCATGGTCTCGTTAAATACCGTCTCAATGGTGTTTGTGTTATGCTGGCAATACCATTGAGCATTCCGACAGTACCGGGCCAGCCGGTTGGGCTTCGGCTCCAGTTTTTCCGCGCCACAGGGTAGCTGGATCATCGGCGTCGTATCCGGCTGAAAATGGTCATGCAACTGACCCGGCACATTCTTAACAAAATCAAACCCGCGCCCGAAACCAAACCCGTCCTGCATCAGGTGCAGATTGTCCGCAAACAGGGCGGTGCCGAACCCGTGATGTTTGAACACTTCCGCCAGCACGGGAAATTGAAACGGTAGGGCGCCCCAGTCCATCAGCGGAAACGTGTAGCGGCCGCTAAAGACTTCAATGCGGTTAACCAGCGTGGGAAACGAACAGAGCCAGAAGTCGGAGAAACTCGCACTCTCCCGCGCGAGCTGGTCAAGATTCGGTGTGGCAACCGGCTGTCGCCCCACGAAGCCGAGGTGGTCGTAGCGAAACGTGTCCGAACAGATGACAATAACGTTCATGGGCGGAAATTCACAGTTTGTTACTGACCATCAGCCTGATTTTTTAGCACAAATTCCACTTGGCATGTTAGTATGCTAATCTGCATCCAATCAATGGGGTGAATGCCTACCCTACAGGATGGATCGATTTATCCGGCCTAATGGATCTCCCTATGATTCGGTCAGACTTCGCTGGAGGGAAGGGACGCAGTGGTTGTGGCAGCAGCTTTGGCGGCTGGAAGAACGATTTTGGATTCGGCGGCATGATTCCGCCTACGCATCTTTACGCCTTTGCCCTTTGCGTGTGTTACACCCCTTTCTCCGCCATAACCTCACAAATAAGCCAGCGCCTGCGCGGTCGCCTCAATGACGGTGTCGATTTCCACCGACGAAATCGGCTTGCCTCGGGCTGCTATGACCGTCCAATCCGGATGCTGAAATGGAAAAGTATGGCCCTGCGAACGCATGAGCATCACCACGCGCATCCCCATCGCCACCGCGAGATGCATCAGGCCGGTATCGCCGCCCACCACGAGCGTGGACAGCTTCATCAATCCACCGGTCACCAGCAGCGGCACGCCGGCAGAAATGGGAAAGCCCGCCGCACGAGCGGGCTCTAGTGCGGCCCGATCCGCTGGCCCGCCGCCGAAGATGACCTGCAGGCCTTGCGCCCGCCAATGCTCCGCCAGCTTCAGAAAAGACTCCAGTGGCCAGTTTTTTTGCAGCGCGCTCGTGAACGGCTGGAGAAACAGCGTTGGCCGCGCGACGTCCAGTTCGTTCGCCGCAAAAAAGCGCCGGGCGTCGACCACCGCTTCCGGGGGGAGTACATAGTCATTTCGGATCGGACCCACTTTCACGCCGCAGCTTCGCAGCAAGGCCAGGCTGCTCGCCGCCGGATGGTCCGTTTCCACGCGCGGCACACCGTGGGTGTAAGCCCAGCCGCGCGCCATTTGATACACCGTGCCCCAGCGTTCCGGCGCGCCGGTCCACCAGGATAAAAACGCGGTCTCGCCATAACCTTGAAAATCAATCGTGTGGGAAAAGTTCGGTAGCCGCAGGTCGCTCAGCAGTCGCAGGGTGCTGGCGGCCGCAGCTGGAATTGTTCCAGAACTGTAGATTTTCCGATCCACGGGGATGATGACGTCAACCTCTGAAAATCCACGCACAAGCGGCGCATGCTCCTTGGAAACGAGAAAATATAGCCGGGCAGCCGGAAAGTTTTCCCGGACGGCATGAACGGCTGGCAGCGTGAACAACACGTCGCCGATGGATTTCAGCCGGATTAGCAGGATATTGTTCATCGGATTAAAGGTGCCGGTTTACACCGTGTTCGCAGCGAATTTTCTTGCGGGTGATGGTTTCGGCCAGTCGCTCAAGACTGGCGGCATGATCCCCGAGCGGCGCGGGCGGATGGTTCAGGTGGAAGGTGATAGCACGGCCATAAACGAATTTGCGTTGGCGGCCCAGATGATACAGCCGCGTGCCGATGTCTGAATCCTCGCCCGTGCCCCAGCCGATATAATCCTCGTCGAAGCCGTTGACAGCGATCATGTCTTTGCGCCAAAAAGCCATGTTGCAGCCGATAACGCCGCGTTGTTTTTGGTCGCGGCGGATAATGGCCACCGGCCAGCGGACTCCCTTGGCTCCACCGGTGATTTTGCGGGCCAGCATCCACCCGAATACTGATATTTGGTCCGCTTCAAACTCGGGCACAAACTTCTCACGCACAAAACAGCGCCTGCCTTGAACCCAAAAACCCTCTTCCGCCAGCGCCGCATGATCGGCGATGAATTTGGGGTGCGGAACGCAATCGGCATCAGTAAACACGAGGTAGTCGCCAGCGGCAATCGCGAGTGTTTTGTTCAGGATGGTGGTTTTGCGGAAGCCCTCATCAGAATGCCAGATGTGCTGCACAGGCACGGGTGCGGTGGCGGCAAATTGGCCAATGAGGAGCTTGGTCTCCGCACTGGATCCATCGTCGGAAAAGAGTACTTCGGCGGGCCAACGGGTCTGGCGGTTAAAGTTGCGGAGGACTTTGGCGAGCGCCGCAGGCTGGTTGTAGGTGCTGATGACCAGCGAAATTGTGAGGTGCGGGTTCATGGCCGGTTTTTTCGCTGCAGTTCCGCCTCCCGCACCATGGCAGGCTTGGGCCAGGTGAAAAAAGCATAGCCGCAGGCGTTGCAGGTTCCCTTCCAGGCTGGCGGAAAGTTGTCCCAGATGTCATGGACAGCGGGCAGCGTGAACAGCGCGTCGCCGAGGGAATTCAGCCGGATAAGCAGGATGTTTTTAGATGCGGCCATGACAATTCACGAAACTTTTCGCGGCGCGACGTCAGGCGGCTGGGCTTGAGCCGCCCGCACTTTGGCGTATCGCAAAAAAGTTTCAAACGCGACCATCCGTGCGATGACGTAACCCTGCCAGCCATCCAGAAATCCCAATCGCAAAAAATAGCTGCGCACAAACCGCCAGCACGGGCGGAACCATAACTGCAAAGTTCCAACATCGCGACCGCACTCCGTTTGTTGCAGCGCAAAGGTGTCACTGTAGGCAATCGATTTTCTGACGTGATGATTCAAGCTGTCCATACTGTAATGCAGCAGGTCCGCGTGCAACCGACCAACGGCGCCTTGGACAAGCAACTCATCGTGTGGGTTGGCGCCGCCCCAGGTTCCAACCTGTCGCCGCCACAAGCGGATTTTTCGGTCAGGATACCAGTCGCCATAACGGATCCAGCGGCCCAAATAAAAGGAGCAGCGTGGCAGGCTAAAGGAGTTAAATGGCGCAAGCTTCTCCGGCGAGGAAAATAAATCATGAATTTCCTCCCTTAATTCCGGAGAGACGACTTCGTCCGCATCGAGGCTGAACAGCCAGTCGCCGCTGGTCTTTTCTGCAGCGGAATTTTTTTGGGCGATGTGGCCCTGCCACGGCTCGCGAAAAACTTTAGCGCCGAAGGTTTCGGCGATTTGATCCGTGCCATCGTTGACGTCGTCGTTAAGAACAACAATGATTTCACTCGTCCAGCCGGCAACGCTTTCAAGCGTACGGCGGATGCGGTGCGCTTCGTTGCCGGCGATGAGGCAGACGGAAATGGGCAATGATTGACCAGAAGTCACGTGCCTCCAGTTTAAGCCAGATGCCGGGGCGATGGCCAAACAAGTTTTCGAATTCAAATTGTCTTTTAATCTTCGCAAACTAAAATCCGCGCCCATGTCTGACGCGAACACGCCCACATCCCTGAGCCCCCCTCTCCTGATCACTGTGGCGATCTGCACCCGCAATCGCGCGGCCTTTTTGGAGCCAGCCATCCGCAGCGTCCTGCCGCAATTGGCGCCGGACACAGAGTTATTGGTGGTGGACAACGCCTCGACGGATGACACGGCTGCGCTGTGCGCGCGGCTGGCGGCGGAAACGGGCGCTGTGGGCTATCGGTTGGAAAGACGGCTGGGTTTGAGCGTCGCGCGCAACCTGGCGGTAAATGAGGCTCGCGGAAAATTTATTCTATTCCTCGACGATGACGCGCTGGCCGAGCCGGGCTGGCTCGCGGCCTACCGGAACTTTTTATTGCACCCGCCTGCGACGGACATTGTGGCGGTTGGCGGTGGCGTTATTCCATTTTACGACCCGGCGCCGCCGCCATGGATTACACCGGACTATTGCCGCTTTGACCTGGGCGAAAAAGCCTTGCTCATGGCCCGAGGCGGGCTCGCGGGCTGCAATAGCGCTTACGACTGCTCGGCGGTGATCGCCGCCGGTTTCTTCGATCCGCAGCTTGGCTATCAGGGAGACATTTTGATCCCGCGCGAGGAATCTGAATTACAGGACCGGCTTATCCAGGCGGGCGGCAAATGCTGGTGGCTGCCGGGCGCGGCGGTGCGGCATTTTGTGGCGGCATCACGACTGACCGTTCAGGCGGCGGCGGCGGCGGCTTTTCACAATGGGCGCGCAGCGGCAATCCAACGCCTGAAAACGACCCCCTCGGCGCGGGCGCGATTTGTGTTACGACTGACGCGTTTGTTCTTCGCGCCATTTCACATCCTGATCAATCTGTTGCAAACCGTATTTTCGTTTGCCTTGGGCCGGCAAAAGTCAGCCATCACCTCCTGGCGGCGGGTTTTTCGGACAACGGGATGGGCCTGGCAGCTGGTAAAATCATTGGCCCCATAATGATTCAGCCGAGCAAGGCGGGTAGCTTGGCGTAGGCGGCGCGGGCGGCGGCCACTTGAGTTTCCGCGGCCAATAAAAGTTGGGGGCGCAATACTTCTGCGTCCCTCCACGTTTGATCCATGGCCGCCTGGAGTTTGGCAGGCAGCTGAGGGTCGTCCGCGTTCAGCACAACGCAGCCCGCACCAAACTGGTCGGCTAATCCATGGAATTTATCCAGATAGTAGGCGGATTGCGCCAGCGCCACCACCGGGATGCCTTGGGCCAGGGCAAAAACCCCTGCATGATAGCTGCCCGTCACGACGATGCGACATTCGCCAACGTTGCGGAGAACCTGCTGCAGGGCGGCCGCGCCGCGCGCCCCATTCCACGGCCGTGCGGAGGTGCTGAGCAACTGCTCAAGGGTTTGCAGATCCGAATGCTCGTCACGGACGAGGATTGGGATCCCGACGGCGTGGGTCCGATGCTGCTGCGTTTTTTTTACAACCGCCTCTCGGACCACCTCCATCGTGTGGTCATTGATGGCTGAATAGCTGGCGCGGCGCAGGTTGATACCAATGCCCGTTCCCGGCAGGTCACGCTTTTGTTTGTATGACATTTCAATGGCGTCATCACCGGTCAGCATCGTTTTTTCCGCCGGCACACCCAATCGTTTCAACAACGGGGTGTTGGCGCGCTGCTCCCGCAGGTGGATGGCCCCGAGGTGCGGAAACACGGCGGCGGTGCGTTGAAAAAGTTGTTCGCCGCCGATCGGACCAAAGCCCTGGCCGAACATGGCGGTGGGAATGCCGCATTGAATCGCGGTGGCGAAAATATCCAGCACCTTGATTGCGGCAAATGCAAACTCATCATTGATCAGGCCACAGCCGGACAATACCACCAAATCGGCTCCGAACAAGGCATTCGCAAAGTCGCGCGCTTGCCGGAAATCCGGTGGATACGCCCAGCCACTCAGGCGCCAGAGTTGGCGCAGCCCCAGCGGAAAACGCGCCCGCAAGGCCGGGGCGATTTGGGGAAAAACCCACGCTGGGAGTGCCTGCACCCGGAACCAGCGTTTGGCACCGCGCAACGACACCGGTTCAAGGTGTGGACAATGGGTTTTCAACGACTCAGGTTCATTGGTGAGCACCTGCAGTCGCGCGGTGGGCCAAAGCTCCTGCAAGCGCGTCACCGTGGTCAGCAGCATGGCCAGATCGCCAAGGTTGTCACAGCTGCCACCGGGATAAATCAAAATGCGCATGGCCTTAATGTTTTTAGCTTTTTATCGCTACGTTCCGGTAGTCGCAGGTCACGTAGCCGTTACAGTGCTGGCGAACAATGCTGACAGACTTGAGTCGGATGAGCGGGATGTTTTCGCGGGGAAGCATGAAAATTAGAGCAGCAGCTTACACATCCCACCGCAGGCGGGCAAAAAAATACCGCCGCACCCAGTCGACGCGAGGCATTGTGCGCCGGCGCCCCGCCGGTGACCATCAACCCTCCGCCAGTACCACTCTCCCTTAACTAGCACCGCACCGGCCCGGCCCGCTAAACAAGTTGGAAAACAAAACTTTCACTTTCCCTCGCCGTCGTCAAAATATCCCACAATGATTGATTTTCTGCGCCAGCTCTGGACCTTCGTCCGCCCGTATCGGGGACGGTTCTTTCTGGGCCTGCTCTGCGGCATTGGCTATGGGCTGGTCAATGGTTTGCTGCTGGGCGCCGTCAAGGTGGTCGTCCAACTGGTGTTTGAAGGCGGCACCAACCTGCACCAGCAGCTCGAAAGCGCGCCTAAATGGATTCATCCGCTCTCGCACCGGCTGGCGGCGCTGGCACCGGAATTTCATGCGCCCGCCGCGAACGACACCCTCCGCTGGGCCCTGATCATCGGCGTGATTCCCGCGATCATGCTGGTGCGGAACACGCTCCAATACTTGAGCGTTTACCTGACGAACTGGTCGGCCATGCACGCCATCGCCGACATCCGCACGAAACTGTTCAGCCACCTGCAAAATCTGTCGCTCGGCTTTTTCAACCGCGCCAGCACCGGCGATTTGATCGCGCGCATCACCAACGACACGCAGGTGCTTTACAGCATTATCGGCAGTTCCTTTTCCTCGGCGGTCAAGGATCCCATCACCATTATCTGCCTGCTGGGGTATCAACTAGCGACGAACGCCACGCTGACGCTGATTTCCGTCGTGGTGTTTCCAGTGTGCATCGTGCCGATTGTGATTTACGGCCGGAAAGTCCGTAAATCCGCTCGCGCCGTGCAGACCTACAACGCCGAGCTGACCAACCTGATGCACGAATCCTTCACCGGCAACCGGGTGATCAAGGCCTACAACCTCGAGGAAACCGTCAGCAACGAATTCCGCGCGACCACCAAAAAATACGTCGGTCAGTTGATGCGCGTGGTCCGCGCCAATGAAATCCCCAGCCAGCTCATGGAATTCTTTGGCGCCACGGGCATCGCCCTCGTGTTCCTTTACATTCAGCACAACATGCAGTTTCTGGCCAAAGGCCAGCAGCCGACGGCGTCGGATTTCCTCACGTTTGTGCTGACGATTGTGATGATGTATCCGCCCATCAAGGCGTTCACGCGGCTGCACAATCAATTGCACCAGGCCCGCGCCGCCAGCGAACGCGTTTTTGAATTGCTCGCCACCAAAAACTCCGTGCCGGAGCCGGCCCAGCCCAAGATGCTGCACGCCTCCCATGCCGACCTCGAAATACAAAATCTGGATTTCAACTACGGCGATAAACCGGTGCTGCGCAACATCAACCTCACCATCAAGGCCGGCCAGCTCGTGGCGCTCGTGGGGGCCAGCGGCTCCGGTAAAACGACGCTCGCCAACCTGCTCCTGCGCTTTTACGACCCCGCGCGCGGCGCGGTGAAAATCGGCGGCGTGGATGTGCGCGAGGTTTCGACCCGCGATTTGCGGAACCAGATCGCGGTCGTGGCCCAGGAAAACATCCTGTTCAATGATACCATTCGCCGGAACATTGAGCTGGGCCGGTTGGGTGCGACCCACGATGACATTGTGGCGGCCGCCAAACACGCTTACGCCTACGAATTCATCATGCAAAAGCCCGAAGGCCTGGACACGGTCGTCGGGGAAAGGGGCGTTTCACTTTCCGGTGGCCAGCGCCAGCGCCTCGCCATCGCCCGCGCCGTGTTGCGCAACGCGCCGATCCTCATCCTCGACGAGGCCACCAGCGCGCTCGACACGGAATCTGAACGCGCCGTGCAGACGGCGCTGGATGAATTAATGAAGGGCCGCACCACGATTTGCATCGCGCACCGGCTCTCAACCATCCTGCATGCCGATTTGATTGTGGTCATGGATCAGGGCCGCATTGTGGAGTCCGGCCGGCATGACGAACTGGTCGCGCAGGGCGGCATCTATCAAAAACTCTACAGCCTGCAATTCGCCGCGTGAAACGGGGCCGGCGGATGGTGAATATCCGCTTCTTGCTTCGCGTCGGCCCGCAAGGGTAAATTACCCCGATGTCGCACGCTGATTTTGTCCATTTGCATTTGCACACCGAGTATTCACTGCTCGATGGGGCGTGCCGGCTGGACAAGCTGATGGAGCGGGCGCACGAGCTGAAATTCCCCGCGCTCGCCATCACCGACCATGGCGCGATGCACGGCGTCATTGAGTTTTATCAGGCTGCCCGCGCCAAGGGCATCAAGCCCATCATCGGCTGCGAAGTCTATGTCGCACCCGGCTCACGGATGGAGCGCAAAAAGGTGGAGGGCGACAAATACCATCATCTGGGCCTGCTGGTGAAGGATGAGGCGGGCTACAAAAACCTCATCAAGCTCACGACCGCCGCGCACCTGGAGGGCTATTACTATAAGCCGCGCATCGATAAGGACCTGCTCGCGGCCCACAGCGAAGGCCTGATTGCGATGTCCGGCTGTCTCGCCAGCGAGATTCCCGATTTGATCATGAAGGATCAACTCGACAAGGCGCGCCATGCGGTGGATTTCTTCAAGCAGACGCTCGGCGCGGAAAACTTTTTCCTGGAACTCCAAAACCACGGCATTCCCGAACAGGCCAAGGTCAACAAGCAGTTGATCCAGTTCGCCAAGGAATTCAGCCTGAAGCTCGTCGCCACGAACGACGTGCATTACATTGAGAAAAGTCATTCGCACGCGCACGACTGCCTCGTCTGCATCGGCACCCAATCGATGCTGAGCGACCCCAAGCGCATGAGCGCAGGCTATGTGCCGGAACAGTTTTATCTGCGCAGCGCCGAGGAGATGAAGGCGCGGTTCACCGAGGTGCCCGAGGCGGTCTTGAACACGCGGGAAGTGGCCGACAAGTGCAATCTGGAAATCAAGTTTCCCAAGGCCACCAAGGATTTGCATTACCCGGTGTTTTATCCCCCGGAACATTTCACGCGCGAAGGGTTTTTGCGGCAATGGCTGGCGGAAGGACTGTTTACCCGCTACACACTCCGCGCCCACGCGGAGGGAAAATTGTTTATCGTCACGGGCATTGACGACCCGAAGCGCCTGCCCACTCTCGTGGCCACCCAGGAGAAAGACCTCACGTTTGAGAGCCCGCTAGTCACCGCGGCCATCAAAACCGTCATTGACCGTCTGGATGTGGAAATGGAAGTCATCGAAAAGACGGGGTTCATTTCCTACTTTCTTATCGTCGGCGACTTCATCCGTTACGGCCGCAGTCAGGGCATTTCCTGCGTGGCGCGCGGTAGCGCCGCCGGTTCGCTCGTCACCTACCTGCTGGAAATTGCGAACGTAGATCCGATTCGCTACGGCCTGCTGTTCGAGCGCTTCCTCAATCCCGAGCGCGTCAATCCGCCCGATATCGACATTGATTTTGCGGACGACCGCCGCGCAGACGTCATCGAATACGTCCGCCAGAAATACGGCAAGGATTCCGTGGCGCAGATTGTCACATTCGGCACGATGGGCGCCAAGAGCGTGGTGCGCGATGTCGGCCGGGTGATGGGCCTGCCCTACGGCGATTGCGACCGGCTCGCGAAAATGATTCCGGCCGACTTAAAAATGGATCTGACGAAAGCCCTCAAGCAATCGCCGGAATTCAAGGAGGCCTACGAGACCGAAGAGGTCACGCGCGAGCTGGTGGACACCGCGCTCATCCTCGAGGACCTCACGCGCAACACCAGTGTGCATGCGGCCGGCGTGGTCATAGGCGACCAGCCGCTGGTCAATCTGCTGCCGCTCAAGACGGACGAAAATGGGGCCATTGTCACGCAATACGCGATGAACCCCGTCGGGGAACTCGGGCTGCTGAAGATGGATTTTCTCGGGCTCAAAACGCTGACCGTCATCCGCAACACCTGCGAGATGGTCAAGCGCACGCAGGGCATTGACGTGCCGATCGACACCCTGCCGCTCGACGACAAAAAAACCTACGACCTGCTGAACCGCGCGGAAACGCTCGGCGTCTTCCAGTTGGAATCCGGCGGAATGCGCGACCTGTGCAAAAAGTTCCAGATCAGCTCCGTCGAACACATCACGGCGCTCGTGGCGCTGTATCGACCCGGCCCGATGGATCTGATTCCCGACTTCATCAAGCGCCGCCATGGCGAAATTGAGATCAAATACGAGCATCCGCTGCTGGAATCCATTTCCAAGGAGACCTACGGCATCCTGATATATCAGGAGCAGGTCATGCAGGCCACGCAGTTGCTCGCCGGCTACTCGCTCGGCAAGGCGGACTTGCTGCGCCGCGCGATGGGCAAAAAGAAGATTGAGGAAATGGCCCAGCAGCGCGAGGATTTCGTCAAGGGCTGCCACGAGAAAAACCAGATCTCCAAGACGAAGGCCAACCAGATTTTCGACTTACTCGAGAAATTTGCCGGCTACGGCTTCAATAAATCGCACGCCGCCGCGTACGCCATCGTGGCGTATCAGACCGCCTATCTGAAGGCGAACTATCCGGTGGAATTTTTGTGCGCCATGATGACGAACGACATGGCGAACACCGACAAACTGTCGGAATACATCGCGGAGGCGCGGGCCTTTGATATCGAAGTGCTGGGCCCGGACGTGAACGAAAGCAGTGTGTTTTTTGCCCCCGCGCGCGACGGTCATGCCATCCGTTTCGGCCTGGCGGCCATCAAGGGCGTGGGAGAGGCGGCCGTGGAGACCATCTTGAAGGCGCGGAACGACAGCGGCAAATTCAAGACCCTCTCCGACCTGTGCGAGCGCGTGGACGGGCGCAGCCTGACGCGAAAACCCTTGGAGGCCTTGATTAAGACCGGTGCCTGCGATGTGTTTGGCCAGACGCGCGCGACGCTCTTCGCGCAGCTCGAGCGCACGCTGGCGCGCGCGGCGAGCATTCTGTCCGACAAGCAGAAAGGTCAGAGCTCGCTCTTTGGCGCGCTCGAAGAAAAAGCGCCGCCGATGCCCGAAGCCATCAGCAACCTGCCCGAATGGCCGCAGCATGAGCTGCTCGCCCACGAAAAAGAGCTGCTCGGCTTTTACGTGACCGGCCATCCGCTGACGCCGCTGGTGCCGCTGCTGGCAAAGTATTCGCTCACCAACACCGCCAAGCTCGCCGAATTGCCGAACCGCAGTTTAACGCGCATTGGCGGGATGATCGCGGCGGCCAGCCACGGCTTTTCCAAAAAATCCGGCAAACCGTATTCCATGGTGACCCTGGAGGATTTGGAAGGCTCCGTGCAACTGCTCGTGATGAACGACTACGACAAGTTCCGCCCGCTGCTCGAAGCCAACAAGGCGATTCTGGTCATTGGCGAAGTCAGCGTGGGCGAGGACAAGCCGAAGATATTCCCGCAGGAGATCATGCCGCTGCTGGATGCGCCCAAAAAATACACCAAGCAGGTTCATCTGCGCCTGCATATGGCGCATCTGCAGCCGGATGACCTCTTGAAAGTGCAGGATCTGGTGGCCACCCATGCGGGCAAATGCCCCCTGTTCCTGTGTTTTATGCGCCCCGAAGGCGGAACGGTGTTCGTCGGCGCGCATGAGCGCTTCGGCGTGACGCCGTCGCTGGAACTGGAGCACGCCGTTAACAAGCTATTCGGCGAGCAAACGTATTACGCCAAAGTGGACACCAGCCTGCCGGAAAAAGCACGGCGCAGTTGGGAAAAGAAGAACAATGGCGGCGGCGGGGGAGGCGACGAATGAATACCCGGCGCGACTTCTTCAAATCCGCCGCGGCACTCGGCGTGCTGGGCGCCGCCGGCTTGCCCTTGCGCGGGTCGGCCGAAATCCCAGCAAACGTCCCGGATGTTAGAGACGACCGGAGCTACTGGGTTTCGGTTGCAGGAAACATTGCGCGGCCGGTCCTGGAAAACCTCGCGCGGCGCGAACTGAAAACGGCCATGCCGGTCGAGGAACAGGCCGGCGCAAAACGCGCCACCTATACGCAGTTGGAGGCGTTTGGCCGGCTGCTGTGCGGCCTGGCCCCCTGGCTGGCACTGGCCGGGCTGAAGGGCGATGAGCTAAAGTTACAGCAAGATTTATTGAAACTCGCCCAGATGTCGCTCGACGCGGCGACCGATCCGGCCTCGCCGGATTTCATGAATTTCACCCACGGCGGACAGCCGCTGGTGGATACGGCGTTTCTGGCACTGGGCCTCTTGCGCGCGCCTCAAGTGCTGTGGGAGCCGCTGGAACCGCGCGTGAAAAAACAAGTTCTCGCCGCGCTGAAATCCTCGCGGAAAATTGCCACCCCGGGCCAGAATAACTGGGTGATGTTTGCCGCGACCATCGAGGCCACGCTGCTGGAACTGGGCGAGCCGACCCTGCCGGACCGGTTGGAGACGTGCGTCCGCAAAATGCTCGCCTGGTATGCGGGCGATGGCGCCTATGGCGACGGTGAATTTTTCCACAGCGATTACTACAACAGTTTTGTGATTCAGCCGATGCTCGTCGAGGTGCTGCAAACCCTGGCGAAACACGACGCGGCCTTTTCCGGGGCGCGGGACACGGTGTTGGCGCGGGCAAGACGATATGCCGAAATCCAGGAGCGGCTCATCGCGCCGGATGGGACTTTTCCGGCCCTGGGCCGCTCGATGACCTATCGCTTCGGCGCGTTTCAAACGCTGGGTTTGATGGCTCTGCGGCGCGAACTTTCGGCAAAAATCAAGCCGGCGCAAGTGCGGAGCGCGCTGACGGCGGTCATCCGTAAAATGATGGAAGCGCCGGGAACATTTGACGCGCAGGGCTGGCTGCAGATTGGTTTTTGCGGTCACCAGCCGGCGCTGGGTGAGAACTATATTTCCACGGGCAGCTTGTATTTGTGCAGCGCGGGCCTGCTGCCACTGGGCCTGCCGCCCGCGGATGAATTCTGGAGCGCTCCAGCGGCCCGCTGGACTTCCCAAAAGCTGTGGGCGGGGGAAAACCTGCCGGCCGACCATGCGCTGGGCGATACGCGCAAACTCGATTTGCCCAGCTTGCAGCGTTAGTTTTTCCGTGACGACGAACGGAAATCCGGCATCTTGTGCGCGAACCCATCAACCCTGAACCACATGAAATATTTAAACACGATTCTTCTACTGGCCGGCTGCATGGCCACCGGTTTATCTGCCGCTGCCGCGCCGGCCGACTGGAGCAAGCTCCCGCCGGCGGCCACCACGCAAGGTGTCACCTTTGATAAAGACATCCAACCGCTGTTCAAAGCCTCCTGCGTGCAATGCCACGGCGCGAACCGGCCCAAGGCGCAACTCCGCCTGGACACGCTGGAAGGGGTTTTGCAAGGAACGAAGCATGGGGCGATCCTCACCGCCGGCGACAGCGCCAACAGCCTGCTCGTCAAAGCGATTTCACGGCTCGATGCTGAATCGGCCATGCCGCCCAAGCCCCGCAGCCACCGCGGCCCCGGCGGACCGCAGGGCACCAACGCCCCCGCGATGATGCCGCATGAAGGTGGTCCGATGGCGGGTGGTCCCGACGGCGGCGAGCGCCCGCATTTCGCTGACCGCGAAGGCGGCGACGATCATGGTCCGGGCGAACGGCCCCCGGGCGGCCCGCAGGGAACCAATGCGCCGGGCATGCGCCCGCACAATTTCGGTCCGCCGGCCAAGCCGCTCACCGCCGAGCAGGTCGGCCTGGTTCGCGCGTGGATTGATCAGGGCGCGAAATAATTAACCAACAAACAACGCCGCGCTGAAGAAATTCAGCGCGGCGTTTTGCTTTTCAAAGTTTTATTTCACGGCGGCCCAAACACGATGGACATCGTCGTGTTCATCCAGGGCTTCCAGAAATTCGCCGACTTCATTCAGCTGCGCCTCGGTGAGGTCGGGGAACTGTTTCGGCACATAGCCGATTTCACTCGTCACCACGGTCCAGCCATTCGCGGAAAGCCATTTGGCAACGGCGTGCACGGCCGCGCGCTCGCAAATGAATTTCGCGCCCGCCGCCCCCTCGGGGATGTCGTCGTTCTGCGCGTGGGTCAGGATTTCCACCTCGTTTGCGCCAGCCTCAATGGCGGCGGTCTCGCGGTCAATGTTCGCGTCGGCATGATGCGCCTCGACGAGGCCCACATGGTCAAAGAGGAACTTGTTACTGCCGGCGGTGGCCAGCTGGCCCTTCTTGAAGAGGACCCGGATTTCCGGGGCGGTGCGATTCACGTTGTCGGTGTAAACCTCAACGATCACCGGCACGTTGTGAGGCGCGCGGCCTTCATAGACCACGTGATCCATGACGAGTTTCTCCTCCCCGATGCCCGCGCCTTTTCGGATGGCGCGCTCGATGGCGTCCTTCGTGACGCTATCTTTCTTCGCCTTTTCCACGGCGGTGAAAAGGCGGGCGTTCATCGCGGGGTCCGCGCCGCCCATTTTGGCGGCGACGGAAATTTCGCGTACAAGTTTACCGGTCGTGCGGCCCTTTTTCAGGCCGGCGACCAGACGTTTGGCATGCAACCATTGGCGTCCCATGCCGGCAGATTAACAAGTCGGCGCGAAAGTTTCAACCACCGCCGTTGCGTCATTGAACGGCTTGCCATATTTCAGCCGGCAATTATTATGGGCGCGCATGAAACGAACCTTCACCACCATTTTAATCGCCGCCAGCCTTGTCACCGGTCTGGGCGGTTTCACCACCACCGTTTTCGGTCAGGCTGACGCCGGCGTAACCGCCAAATTTTTGGAGGCGGCCAAAGCCGCTTCCGACAGCCAGCTCGGCAGCATCGCCTCCGAATTGACCGGCAAGGTGCAGAGCCTGGGCACCGCCGTCGGTGGAAACTCGGCCATCACGAGCAAACTGAACAGCACGCTGAGCGCACTCACGGGCGGGCAGGATTCCGCCGCCTTGAGCTCCGCGTTAAAGCTGGCTTCCATCGCCAAGCTGACACCGGATCAACTGGGCCTGGCCAAGCAGGTCGGCAACCTTGCCTCCGCCTACGTGGTGCAGAAGAATTTTGCGACCCTCGACGGCGCGCAAGGCGATGTGGCGACGATTGTGAGTTCCCTGCGGAGCGGCAAAATCAAGTCCGCCCTGCCCTCGCTCAAGAACGTCGCCACGAGCGCGAAGCTCACGGACACGCAAAAGCAACTCATCACGACCATCGCGGACAAATACGCGCCTGGTTTGAGCAAGGCCAGCGGCGCCATGGACACCCTCAAGAAGCTGCCGGGGTTTTGAGCCACCCTTGGTTTTTAAAACGCGGCGACCAAACCGGTCGCCGCGTTTTTTTGTATTTTCAAGCCCAAAACGGGCACTGGAATAAAACCACGGGGCAGGGCAAAGCGGAGAGTGAAAAGCGGAACATTTAGCCGCGAAAAGGCGCAAAAGACGCAAAAAAGACCGGGAGGCAAGGACCTGGAAATGACATCTGATGACACAAATTTAAATTTTGCCGATTTTAGTAGGCCCGCAAAAACTGAGGCTTAACCACGGATCGGGGCAAGCATAGAAGCGATTTGAGGAAAGACAAAACCTTTTCAAATCCAATCAAATGCTAGACTAGAGCATCCTGCGAGTTCGACAAAAGTCATGCTGCGTGAATTGTGAAATTGCCGGTGCCCTTTGGTGCCTTTTAGTGCCCTGAAAGCGGGTTAAAGTTGACCGAAGTTGGCCGCAATAGTCAGTGGGCCAAGTGCATAAAAAACCCTCAAATGTGGGCGTTTTTCAAGGAAAACGAACCGTTTGAGGGGATTCTAAAGTGGTGCCCACGACAGGACTTGAACCTGTATGATTTTACTCACTAGAACCTGAATCTAGCGCGTCTGCCAATTCCGCCACGTGGGCAACGGGAGAACACTATATTTTACCCAGTCACGAAGTAAATCTATTTTAATGGGCAAAGCCGGCAACGGTGACTGGGCCCAACTAACGGTTCGGCGGTTTGAACCGGCCATATCGCACGGTCAGCGCGCCAGGCACCGGCGCTGGTCGCACGCGCCAAAATATTCGGCAGTCGACGCCGAGCCGGCTCCGCGCGGCGCGGCGGTCGCTTAACCCTTCGATTGGCAGAGGGTTGCGGCGACCCCCTTGATCCCGCCACGCCGCAGGATGGTTTTTCCAGGGCGCGAACACTGCATTTTTTTAAACGGACTGATTGCTTTCTGCGCCGGAATTTTTATAGTTCGCTCGTTTGAACCATTTGAGATGAGCAATCCGACTGACACCACCGCGCCTTGGACCATTGATTCGGCGCGCAACCTCTACAATATCCAGCGCTGGGGCGCGAAGTATTTTGACATCAACGACGCCGGCCATGTCACGGTAAAACCGTTGCAGGAGGCGGGCGGGGGCGTGGATATCACCGACGTCATCGAGGAGGCCAAGGGGCGCGGGCTGAAGTTTCCCCTGCTCATCCGCTTTCAGGATATTTTGCGGCATCGCGTGGAGGCCATCAACAAGGCGTTCCAAAGCTCCATCGCGGAATTCAATTTTCAAGGCAAGTATCGCGGCGTGTTTCCGATCAAGGTGAACCAGCTGCGCGAAGTGGTGGAAGAAATTCTGGACGCGGGCAAGCCGTTCAACTTTGGCCTGGAAGTGGGCAGCAAGCCGGAACTGTTCGCCGGCCTCGCACTGCAAAACCAGCTGGGCGGCCTCGTCATCTGCAACGGCTACAAGGATGCGGAGTTTATCAAGATGGCGTTGCTCGGCATCAAGCTGGGCAAGCGCGTGATCATGGTGGTGGAAAAACTGGAGGAGCTGAGACACATCATTGTCATTTCAAAAGCGCTCGGGGTGGAACCGCTCATCGGCATCCGGGCGCGGCTGCTGAGCAAGGGCGCGGGCAAGTGGGCGGAGAGCGGCGGCGAGAATGCCAAGTTTGGCTTGAGCACCGTAGAACTGCTCACCGCGACGGAAATGTTGAAGGCGGAAAATCTCGGCCATTGTTTGAAGCTGCTGCATTTCCACATCGGCTCGCAGGTGCCGGACATTCTCACGGTGAAAAAGGCCGTGCAGGAAGCCGCGCGCTTTTACGCGAAGCTGGTGAAGATGGGGTTTGCGATTGAATTCATGGATGTGGGCGGCGGCCTGGGCGTGGACTACGACGGATCGCGCAGCGCGTTTGATTCCTCGACCAACTACTCGCTGCAGGAATACACGAACGACATTGTGTATTACATCGCCGACGTGTGTAACGCGGAGAAAGTGCCGCATCCCGACATCGTCAGCGAAAGCGGACGGGCCATCGTGGCGCATCACAGCGTCCTGATCGTCGAGGTTTTTGGCGCGATTGAAAAAATCCGTCCCGGCGAAGCATTCAAGTACGGCGACAGCGAGCACGCGCTCGTCCGCGAACTGCTCGACATCAAGAAAAACCTCGCAAAGCTAAACAAGCTGGAGGCCTTTCACGACGCGCAGGAACGCAAGGAAGACGCCCATAACATGTTCACGCTCGGCTTGATGGAATTACCAGACAAGGCGCGCATTGAGAATCTTTATTGGGAAATCAGCCGCGAAGTGGTGGAGAGCTTCAAAGGCCAGGCTTACATCCCGGAAGAAATCCAGAAGCTCGAAGATTCGCTCGGCGATCAATACCTGTGCAACTTTTCGGTGTTCCAGTCGCTGCTCGACCACTGGGCGCTAGGGCAGCTGTTTCCCATCATGCCCATCTCACGCCTGAACGAACGGCCGACGCGCGAAGGCACGCTGGTGGACATCACCTGCGATTCGGACGGGGCCATCAACAAGTTTATTGACCTGCGGGACGTGCGCGACACGCTGCCCCTGCACTCGCTCAACACCAATGGCGACGGCAAACAGGAGCCGTACTATCTCGGGTTTTTCCTGATGGGTGCGTATCAGGACATCATGGGCGACCTGCACAATCTGTTTGGCCGCGTGAATGAAGTCCACGTCTTCCTGGAACCCGACGAACCGACCGGCTACTACATTGAGGAAGTCATCGAGGGCGACACCGTCATTCACTCGCTCACGGCCGTGCAATACGACGAAAACGAACTCAAGCGCCAGATGAAGGCGCAGATGGACGAAGCCATCAAGTCCGACCGCATGAAGCCCAGCGAAGCCATGCGCCTGCTGGATGATTACGAACGCGGGCTCAAGGCCTATACTTACTTGAGTTTTTAAGGAAGCAGCTGGAATGAACCCAGGTGAAGCCGTCCAGGAGCGTGACGATTTGATTTCTTCAGCGCTCATTCTTGCTTCATCATTTCCGCGATGACGTCGCCCAATCCGCAACTGCTCCGCTCGCTGGGAAAACTCGCGCGCGGTCTATCCGCTTTGTTCTGGGGACTGCCCGCCGCGCTGCTCATCGGCGCCGAGACCGCGCGGGCGGACTGGTTGAAGCCGCTGGGATTTCTGCCCGCGCTCGCCGTCAACGCGCTGATCGTCTATGGCCTCTGGCAGATGGGCGATTTTCAACGGCAGGAACGCCCGTGGCGGCACGCCCTCGACCGGGCGCAGTTGCTCGCGCTGGTCCTGCTCGGCCTGTGCCCGTTTATCTACTGGCACAATAAACTGCCGGATGAAGTCTTCTTCACCGACGCCGTCTTTGTGTTGGAACTCGCTGCGGTGCTGTTTCTCTTTAATTTAAATTTGGTGCTCCGGCGGCTCGGCGCCATGTTGCCAGACGAAACACTCCGCAGCGAGACGCGCCAGTTCACCGCCTTCAACCGCTGGCTACTGGTGGGGCTGATCTTTTTTGCCATTGCGGTCGCCGCGCTGGTGCAATGGCCGCATCCCTCACCGCCCATTGGCAAGGTTCTCATCTGGGTCAATCGCGCGAGCAATTTGCTGCTGATATTTTTCATCCTCCTGCCGCTGGCCATGACGATGGCGCTGATCTGGAAAACCAAAGAAGTCATCCTCGACGCGGTCTTCGGCGCGCGGAACTGAAACCTTTCCGGATGCACCGTTTCCCCTTTCAGATTCAAGCGGCCGGAGAGAGGGAGAGCGCCCACCGAGGCAACGGAATCCGCGTTCAGTCACCTAATAATTTTTTCATATGCGCCCGCGCTGCCGCTTCGCGGGCATCCTTGGTTTCCTTCACCTCCCACTTGCGGCGGGCAAATTCAAAGTATTCGCAGAAGTTGCCGACGGCCTTTTCCAGGACCGGCTCGGCCCGGCGCTCGCGGCATTGCTGCGCCACGCGCGGGTCGTAGCTCTGGCAGTTCAGGCAAACACGCAAGTCAGCGCGGCATTTCATGCAGACTTCGCCCCGGCCGGGGTTGCCGGAAATCGCCCACAGCTCTCCACATTTATGACAATGACGGGATAGAGACATTTTTTATTTATAATTTACGATTTACCATCGATACAGGCATCATCCAGCAATCCAAGCCTAAAGCAACCCGCGCAAATCGTAAATAAAATGAAACCCGGCGCATCCGCCCTCCGTGAAATTCTCAAGCCCGCCGTCATCGTCGGCGCCCTCGGCTATTTTGTGGACGTATACGACCTCATCCTGTTCGCCATTGTCCGCCGCACGAGCCTGCAGGATTTGGGCTTTTCCGGCGAACAGGCCATGGCGCAAGGCATCCACTTGCTCAATCTCCAAATGCTCGGCATGCTCGCCGGCGGCATTATTTTCGGGATTCTGGGCGACCGGATGGGCCGCGTCATTCTGCTGTTCAGCTCCATCCTGCTTTATTCCGTGGCGAACCTGGCGAACGGCCTGGTGCATTCGGTTGAAGCGTACGCGGTGTGGCGCTTCATCGCCGGCGTTGGGCTGGCGGGCGAACTGGGCGGCGGCATCACGCTCGTTTCAGAAGTCCTCTCGAAAGAAGCGCGCAGCTACGGCACGATGATCATCGCCACCGTCGGCGTCTTCGGCGCGGTTGTCGGCGGGCTCGTGGCCAACATCGTTCATTGGCGCACAGCGTATTTCATTGGTGGCGGCCTCGGCCTGCTCCTGCTCGGGCTGCGCGTGAGCGTGTCGGAATCGGGGATGTTCCAGCAATTGGGGAAAACGCCCGCACACGTGCGGCGAGGGGATTTCCTCTCGCTGTTCACCAACGGGAAACGCTTTCTGAAATATCTCCGCTGCATCCTGATCGGACTGCCGAACTGGTTCGCCATCGGCATCCTGGTCACCTTCTCACCGGAAATCGCCAAGGCCCTGCAGATAAAGGGTGACATCAATGCCGCCCACGCCATCGCCTTTGCCTATCTGGGCATCACGTTTGGCGGCTTCGCCAGCGGCTGGTTCAGCCAGCAACTCCGCTCGCGCAAGAAAATCGTCTTTGCGTTCATCCTGTTCACGCTCGCCGCCATGCACGCGTATTTTCACGCCGGCGGCCAGCCGGAGGCGACTTTTTATCTCATCATTTTATTCCTCGGCTTCGGCGTGGGCTATTGGGCGGTGTTTGTGGCCATCGCCGCCGAGCAGTTCGGCACGAATATCCGCGCGACCGTGGCGACCACCGTTCCGAATTTCATCCGCGGCTCAGTAGTGCCCCTGACACTTGCCTTTAACTATTTGAAGTCCTGCCGGGTCGGTGGCGGGCCGCTGGGCGTGGTCACCAGTGCCGCGATCGTCGGGACGGCGTGCGTGCTGATTGCGCTCTGGGCCTTGCGCGGCCTGGAGGAAACACATGGCAAAGACCTCGACTACCACGAGCCGCTTTGAGCGCGGACAAAGAAAGTTTGTTTTAAAACCGGACACCGCCGATAATTTTTCTCGATGACGCCGCCGAAAAATCAAAAACTGTTCACCATCGGGCGCCGGTGCGGCCGGCTGGCGAACCGCCTCATCATTTTCGCGAATTTTATCGCCCTGGCGGAGGAGCTGGGGCATCGCGTCATCAATTACACCTTCCACAGCTACTCGGATTTATTTGAAGCCACGCGCGCGAACCTACACTGCGCGTATCCGGCTCCGAGGCGCCCAAGCTGGCTCGACCGGATTCCCGGAGCCGGCGCCTTTCTCCGCAAGTCGCGGATCTTTTATCACCTCACCCGCTACACCTGCATCCTGAACGAACGGCTCCCCCTTTTGGGCCGGCGCATGCTCACGCTGCGCGAAACGAAAGGGCAATTGATCACGCCTCTGGACGGGGCGGAGGTTCTCGCAAAAATCCGACCGGCCAAATTCATTTTGGTTTATGGCTGGCATTTTCGCGCGCCGGAACTGGTAAAGAAGCATGGCGACAAAATCCGCGCCTACTTCCGCCCGCGGGCGGAATTTGAAACCGCCAGCCGCAACGCCGTGGAGCCCCTGCGCCGCACGGCGGACGTCGTCATCGGGGTGCACGTTCGCCACGGCGATTATCGCGGCTGGCAGGGGGGCCGTTTTTTTTATCCGGTGGAACGCTACGCCGCGTGGATGCACGAGTTGGTGGCGCAGTTTCCCGGACGGACGGTCGCCTTTTTGGTGTGCAGTGACGAGCGGCGGAGCGCGGCGGAGTTTCCCGGATTATCGGTCGGGTTCGGCACCCCATCGCCTGTGAGCGATCTCTTTGCCCTGGCCCTGTGCGATTACATTCTCGGCCCCAGCAGCACCTTTTCGCAATGGGCGTCCTTTTATGGCAACAAGCCGTTGCTGCATCTGATGGACAGCCACGCCGCGGCCAAAGTGGAAAACTTTCGCGTCTCCTATCTGGATTGGGATTGAAAATGAAACTTGGACTCTATGGCGGCAGCTTTGACCCGATTCACCTGGGCCATCTGCTCGTGGCGCAGGCGGCGCTGGAGGAACTCCGGCTGGACCGGTTGTTTTTCATTCCGGCGGCGCAATCCCCCTTCAAACCAGAAACCCAGCCGGCGCCGGCGCCGGCACGCCTCCAATTGCTCCGGCTGGCGCTGGCCGGCAACCGCGATTGTGAAATTGACGAGCAGGAAATTCACCGCGGCGGCGTGTCCTACACGGTGGACACCCTGCGCGACTACGCCACGCGCTTTCCGGGAGCAGAGCTTTTTTATCTCATCGGGGCGGACAACACCCTGAAGTTGAACGAATGGCGCGAGCCGGTGGAACTGGCCGAGCGGGCGGCGTTCGTGGCGATCCCGAGACCGGGCGGTGCGACCGCAATTTTCCCGCCGCCCTTTCGCGGACAGCTGCTGCGCGGATTTCCGTTTGCCGTTTCGTCGTCACAAATCCGCGCGCGGGTGAAAGCGGGCCTGCCCATCACCCATCTGGTGCCACCGGCGGTCGCCGAGGCCATTCGCAACGGCAATTTTTATCTTTAGATAAAAAATGTCGTCCGCCGCAGGCGCAGGCGGCAATGGGGAAACTGCGGCATCCCCTTTTTGCAGCACGGACAGCGCGCGGCACCACCGTTTTACAAATTTATCCATGTTCATCTGCGTGCAACTGTGCTTAACTAAAGGGAGTAACTATGGATTCTAAAAAACTGGCGCAGCTTTGCCGCGATTTTGCAGACAATAAAAAGGCCAAAAATATACTCGTGCTGGACGTGCGCAAGCTGTCCTCGGTGACGGATTATTTTGTCATCGCCACCGGCACCAGCCAGCCGCATCTGCGCGCCATCGTGGAGGAGATCAACAGCAATCTGCGAGACGACCATGACCTGCGCCCGGCACGGGCGGAAGGAGCGACCGGCGGCAATTGGGTGGTGATGGATTACTTCGACGTGATCGTTCACGTCATGCACACCGAGACCCGGGCACGGTATGATCTGGAAGGTCTTTGGGGCGACGCCAAGCCGCTGAAAGCGACCAAGCCGAAAAAGAAAAAAGCTCCGGCGAAAAAATAGTTCTGCCGACGCTGGCTCCGATGCGGCTCACACTGCCGCGGGGGGCGGGGGTGGGTTTCTCAGTGGGATCTCCCCGGAAGCTTTCACCATTTCATCCACAAGCTGTTTAAACTCGGCCAAGCCGGTGGACGGAATGATAATCGTGTCGCGGCGCCCGCCAACATCCTCCGTGATCCGCAGAAACCGACCGCGGGGATTTTCCTTGAGGGTGAGCACGAAGTTTTTGCGCTCAATCTGCACCTCTGAACTCTTGAGAGTATCTTCGTTGACCGGCGGCCGGGGCAGACTGTGATATTTGGACGAACCGGAACTTTGATAAGGACTCCGGCCATAGGGCGAGGGGCGTTCGTTTGAAATCATAAATACGTTTATAGTTTCAATGCAAAACTCGGCCGGCTTCCGAAAATTGTCAACTGACGAAATTGGCAGCGACACACAGTGGCCACCGCCGCTTCAGGCAGAGGATCACAGCGTTTTATTACATCATTTTTCAATGACAACCGGTCCAGCGGCGGGGCGCGATACCCAGTGCGCGCCAGCGGGGTGAAGCGGTAGTCGTGAGGTGGCAAGAGCGGCAGGCAGAGGACTGCCCGCCCTACCCTAACCGATTATCCCTGGGATTTGCCGGTAGCCTGCCTCCCGGCAGGCTACCGGTTCATCAGAGAATGTTTGCCGCCAGTTCAGCCAGCTCAGAGCGCTCGCCCTTTTGCAATTCGATGTGGGCGGAGATCGCCTGGTCGCGAAAGCGGCTGACCACGTAGTTGAAGCCGTTCGATGACGAATCCACGTAAGGATTATCAATCTGATACGGATCGCCGGTGAAAATCAATTTGGTGCCGCTGCCCACCCGCGTCACAATGGTCTTGGCCTCCAACGGCGTGAGGTTTTGCGATTCATCAATGATCATGAACTGGTTCGCGATGCTGCGGCCGCGGATGTAGCTCAAAGCCTCCACCACGATGCTGCCGCTGCGCATCAAATCCGCCGCGCGGCGATGCTCGTGCCCCATGTTCAAGTCGCTCAACATTTCCAGCGCGTCATGAATCGGCTGCATCCACGGCGCCAGCTTTTCTTCCAGTGAACCGGGCAAAAAGCCCAGTTCCTTGCCCATGGAAATGGTGGGGCGCGCGACGACAAGCCGGCGGAATTCCCGGTCGCTCACCACGCGTTTTAAACCAGCGGCCATGGCGATCAATGTCTTGCCCGTACCGGCCTTGCCCATGAGCGTGACCAGCTTCACGCGGTCGTCGAGCAGGGCATCCAGCGCGAAGTGTTGTTCGCGGTTGCGCGGCTTGATCCCCCACACGCCTTCGCGGCAGTCGAGGATGGGAATTAATTTGGTGCCCGTGGCATCCACTTTCGCCAGCGCCGTTTTCTTGGAATTCGCCGCGTCGGTCAGCGTGCAGTATTCATTTGGAAAATATTTTTTGCCGACGTCCAGCACCAGTTCACCCTTGGCGCGGAAGGCTGTCATTTGTTCCGCCGTGATCGTCAAATCCACCATGCCGGTGTAAAGATCGGTGATAAACACGCGGTCCGTCTCGTAATCCTCGGCCATGACGCCGATGGCGTCGGCCTTGATCCGCAGATTGATGTCCTTGGAAACCAGAATGGTGATGTCTTTCGGATGCGACTTCTGGATGCTGGCCGCGAGCGCGAGAATCCGGTTGTCCACCGAGTCCTTGGTGAAGATCGTCTCGCCCTGGCCGTTCTTCTGGAACGCGATCTTCAACTTGCCGCCGTTCGGCAGATCCACACCCGCGCTCAAGCTGCCTTCGCCGCGAAAGCCGTCCAGCATCCGCGACACGGTGCGGGCGTTACGCCCCAGCTCGGTGGATTCGCGCTTAAAGCGGTCTATTTCCTCGATGACTTCAATCGGCACGAGGACGTTGTGCTCGTCAAAATTAACGAGCGAATTCGGGTCGTGGAGCAGGACATTGGTATCAAGAATGTAATTTTTCACGTTGGAATTAAACGGACGTTGGAGTTGCCGCCGGAGAAACGGCGGAAGTTTGAATATTTGAACAGTGTTATCAAAATAGCCCTGTAACTTCGGGTGAAGTTTTTCAGGCAGAAAAAATGTGTCAACGATAATCCGCCAAACCAAGGAAACTTTCTCGTGACAGTCGGCGGCGGGATGAAAATTATTTCCGGCACCGGCCGGGTGAGGCATACTTTCCGGCGCATGGCCAAAAAAAATCCACTGATCCGTCCGCTGGTTCACGAGTTGCACGCGTATGTGCCGGGCGAGCAACCCAAAATCAAGGGGCTGATTAAACTCAACACCAACGAGAATCCGTATCCACCGTCACCCCAAGTGCTGACGGCAGTGAAGGCGGCCGTGGATGGGCGGTTGCGGTTGTATCCGAATCCGACGGCGGAAACGTTGCGCGCGCAACTGGCGAAGCTGCACGGCTGTCAGCCGGAGAACATTCTCATCGGCAACGGCTCGGATGAAGTGCTGGCGCTGGCCGTCCGGGCGTTCGTGGAGCCCAAGGGAAAAGCGATCCGGGGCCGGCGGAAAAACGCGCAGTCCACGGTCCAATATTTCACGCCGAGTTACTCCCTTTATCCTGTCCTGGCCGACATCCACGGCGCGGCCAAAAATGCCGTGCCGCTCATGCCGGATTTCAGCCTGCCGAGCGTCGCGGAATTGAAGCACGAAAAACAATGGGCCTTTGACGCGGCGCTAACGCTGATCACCACCCCCAATGCGCCGAGCGGGCGCGGCTACCCCACCGCCGAGCTGGAGAAACTGTGCCGGGCCCAAAAGGGCGTGACCATTCTCGACGAGGCTTATGTGGATTTTGCCGATGAAAACGCGCTGAAGCTCGCGCTTCAATTTCCGCACGTCCTCGTGGCGCGGACTTTTTCCAAGGCCTATTCGCTCTGTTTCCAGCGCGTCGGCTATTTTGTGGGGCACGCTGAACTCATCGCGGCGCTGGATAAAATCCGCGACAGCTACAATGTGAATGGTCTCGGTCAGATTGCCGCCGTAGCGACGCTGGCCGACTTGGCATTCTACCGCTCGAACTTCAAAAAAATCATCACCACCCGCGCCTGGCTTTCCCGCGAGCTGACAAAACTGGGCTTCCGCGTGCTGCCGAGCCAGACGAATTTCATCCTCGTGAAACCGCCGTTGTTTCCGGCGGAAGAGTGGCTGCAGAAATTGCGCAGCAAAAAAATCCTCGTGCGCTGGTTCAGCGCACCGGAAGTGAGGGACTACCTGCGCATCACCATCGGCACGCCGGCGGAGGCAGAGGCATTGGTGCGGGCGGCACAAGCAATCTCGCGGTAGCATTCCTAATAGAAGCCAGCTCTCGCCGGGAAGGCCCGGATGCTTGAGGACACGCCTTATTTCGCCCGCACAAAAGCGCCGCGGAAGCGGGCTTAGCGCAAATTGCCCCGCTATTTTTGGGGCAGCCCCGGTTCAACCCGGCTTCCCATCACTTGAATGCATCCTCAGCAAACCTTTGCTTTGCGCGGCGGACGGTTTCTTGCTAGAAAGGCCCAGTGTATTTGGAGTTTTATGGATTAAAGCTGTCGCCGTTCGACATCACGCCGAACCCGCGCTTTCTTTTCCACAGCAACAAGCACCGTGAGGCCTTCAACCATCTGCTGTACGGCATCCGCGAACGCAAGGGCTTTGTGCAACTCACCGGCGAGGTGGGCGCAGGCAAGACGACGTTGTGCCGCGCGCTGCTGGAACACCTCGACGGACGCTATTCCACGGCGCTGATTTTAAACCCGGTCCTGAGCGGCGATGAATTGATGAAGGCCATTGCCACGGAATACGGCTTGGAGGTTAAAGGCAAGGACCGGCTGGAAACCATCGCCACCATCAGCGATTTTCTGCTGAAACAAACTCTGGCTGGAAAAGAAACCGTCTTGATCGTGGACGAGGCGCAGAATTTAACCGAGGATTTGTTGGAGCAAGTGCGGTTAATTTCCAACATTGAAACAGACGACCGCAAGTTGCTGCAAATTGTGTTGATGGGGCAGCCGGAATTGCGCGACCGCTTGAACAGCCACCGGCTGCGGCAGCTCCGGCAGCGCATCACCGTGCGGTATCATTTGAATCCGCTGACACGCACGGAAGTGGGCCAATATATTCACCATCGCCTCGCCTTGGCAGGTTCGCGCGGACTCCCGGCCTTCACCACGCCGGCGCTGTGGCGGGTGTTTCGTTACAGCCAGGGCATTCCGCGGCTGGTGAATGCCCTCTGTGACAAGGCGCTGCTGGCCGGATTTGTCGAGCGCAGCAACCGCATCAACTACCGGATGGTCGGCCGCGCCATCCGTGAACTGGAAGGGCATATCCACTCATGAGCCTCATCAACGACGCCCTGAAACGCGCCCAGCAAAGCCCGCCGCGCCAGTCACAAACCCATTTACCGCCCTTGCCCCCCGCCGAGGAATCAACCCCGATAGGCTCGTGGCTGGCTCCGGCGTTCGTGATTTTTCTGATTGTCGCCGCCATTTTTTTTATCGGCTGGGCGGTGGCGCGCCACTCCGTTCACTCGATCGTGGTCGCCCCCCCCGACCCCGCCGTGGTGAGTCAACAGGCCGCGGAGATGGCGGTGCCGGTCATAGCGCCGCCGCCGCCGCCGCTGCCGGTGAATCCCCCGGACGCGCCGCGGTTACAGGGAATTTTTTATTCCCCCGCCGCCCCCACAGCCATCGTGGACGGCAAGACCGTTTCGGTGGGCAGCCACTATCTCCACTATCGCGTGACGGAAATCACGAAATCAACGGTGACACTCGTCGAACCGGATGGCAAAGCCATCAAACTCAGCATGGCCGACTGAAACCATGTCGTTCCGGGACAAAATTCACGTCTCACCGGCGGTCGCCCGGGTTGCGCCTTTTTTTATTTTTGTCCTGATCACGGCGGCGCAGGGGAAATGTGGTGCGGCTTCGGCGTACTGGTTTTATCTCGCCAAGACCCTGACCGGCGCGTGGCTGCTGTGGGCCCTGCGCCCCGTCATCGCCGAAATGCGTTGGGCTTTCAGTTGGGAGGCGGTGCTCGTCGGCGTGGGTGTTTTTGCGCTGTGGGTCGGCATTAGCGGAGAGTGGACGACGCAGAGCACCCTCTGGTTGAAACTCGGCCTGGCGCATCCCTCAGAAAAAGCCGCCGCCGCATGGAACCCCCTTGATCAATTCGGTGCCGGTTCCGCACTGGCGTGGTTGTTCGTCGGCACGCGCCTGCTCGGCTCCACTTTCATTGTGCCGCCCCTCGAAGAGGTTTTTTACCGCTCCTTTTTGTATCGCTACATCGCCCGCCAGAATTTTTCGTCCCTGCCGCTGAATCAATTCGCGGCGCGCCCGTTTTTTGTCACGGCGCTGATCTTTGGCATTTCGCACAACGAATGGCTCGCCGGCATTGTGTGCGGGATGGCGTATCAATGGCTGGTGCTGCGGAAAAACCGGCTCGGCGATGCGATGACCGCGCACGCCATCACCAATTTCCTGCTGGGTCTTTGGGTGGTCACGCGCGGCGCGTGGCAGTTCTGGTAAACGCCCTTAACCCCGCAGATGGCGCACATCCACGGCGTCCATCCCGGCGGAGCGGATGGCTTGCAGGCCGAGGTCGGTATCCTCGTAGGCGCGGCAGAATTTCGGCTCCACGCCGATGCGGCGGGCAGCCTCGATGAAAATGTCCGGCGCGGGCTTTTGATTTTGCACCATCTCGCTCGTCACCACGGCAGCAAACAGATGCCGGATTTTCAAGTGTTCCAGCACGTCGAGGATAATGGGCTGCGTGCCGCCGGACGCCACCGCCATGGGAATTCGCCCGAAATTGGCCCGCGCGATTTCCACCACCGCGTGAATCGGCTCCACCTGCGCCATGAGGGGCAGGTAGGCGTTTTCCTTTTCATGCGCCACGGCAATGTGGTCGAGCGGCCGCCCCTGCTCCGCCGCCAGCATCTTTAAAATGTCGCGCGACGGCACGCCGCCGAGCGAATAAAAACGGTCTTCGGGAAAATGCAGGTTGTGGCGCTGCGTGATGAGCTGCCATGCGTGCCAGTGCAGCGGCATGGTGTCAGCCAGCGTGCCGTCGCAGTCAAAAACGAGACCCTTGATGTGTGCAGGTAATGTCATAATTCAGATCTCCTCAAAAAGTTTCATCACGCAATATCACGGCCGACGCTTCGATAACGGGATTCACCAATTAAGCGCTTTCAATCTTTCTTCCATATCGTGCGTCATCAGCGGGTCAATCAACCCGTCCAAATTGCCCTCGATGAAAATCGATAGATTGTAGAGCGTCACCTCGATCCGGTGATCGGTGACGCGGTTCTGCGGAAAGTTATAGGTGCGGATTTTTTCGCTGCGATCCCCGGTGCCGATCTGATCTTTGCGCTGGGCGGCGTATTTGGCATTTTCATCGGCAATCTTCCGTTCGAGCAGGCGCGAACGGAGAACCGTCATGGCGGTGATCCGGTTTTTTTGCTGCGACCGCTCATCGGCGCAGCGTACAATCAGGCCGGTGGGCTTGTGGATGATTTGCACGGCGGAATCCGTGGTGTTGACGCCCTGCCCGCCTTTGCCGGATGCCCGGCAGCAGTTGATCTCAATTTCGTCGGGCTTGATTTCGATGTCCACCTCCTGCGCCTCGGGCAGCACTGCCACCGTGCAGGTGCTCGTGTGGATGCGCCCCTGGGCCTCGGTCGCCGGCACACGCTGCACGCGGTGAACGCCGCTCTCGTATTTCAGTCGCTTAAAAACCTCGGCCCCGTTGATTTGGAAAATAATTTCGCGAAAGCCGCCGAGGTCGGAATGATTGGCATCGAGCGTGGCCACCTGCCAGCCGCGCGCTTCGGCGTAACGGCAATACATCCGATAGAGATCAGCGGCGAACAGGGCGGATTCCGAACCGCCCGCCCCGGCGCGAATTTCCACGATGGTGTTGCGGGAATCCGTCGGATCCGGCGGCACGAGGCCAAACTGGATTTGCTGCGCGCGTTTTTTTCCGTCCGCCTCCAACCGCGCGATTTCCTCCTTCGCCATCTGGGCGAGTTCGGAATCAGGCAATTCCGTCTTGAGCAGCGCCCGGTTTTCCTCCAGATCGGCGACGATTTTAAGATAGTCGCCGCCGCCGGCCACCAAGTCTTTTAGCCGGGCGTATTCGCGCGATAACTCCTGCGCCTGCTGGGGATTATTAAACACCCCGGCATCGCTCAGCAAGGACTCAACCTCGGCAAAGCGCTTGCGAAATCTTTCGATGTGCGGGCGAAAATCCATTGTCAGCTATCGCGGCGCCCCCGCCGAGCGCGGCCATGGAGGGCACACGGCCGGGACGTCACTACCAATACAAAACCGCCCGCGTCCCGAAAATTCGGAACGGCGGGCGGTGTTGGGAAAGCAACTAGGCTTTTTTCTTTTTCTTGGTCGCGTGCTCAGCCTGGGCGGCGAGGGTTTTCGCGGCGCGCTGTTGGAATTTATCCACGCGGCCGGCGGTGTCCACGAACTTCTGCGTGCCGGTATAGAACGGGTGGCAGGAATTGCAAATGCCGATGATGATGGTCTGCTTGGTGGAACGCGTCTTGATGACGTTGCCGCAGGCGCAACGAATCTCGGCGTCCACATATTTCGGATGAATGTCCGTTTTCATAAAAAGGGTGGTCAACCTATCAGGAAAATTGCGGATGACAAGAGGGAATTATGGGGCAACCCCAAAATTCACCGGCAGGCTGCCGGGTGCGACCCGCGGAAACTCCCTGAAAATCACAAATGGACCGGGATCCCGATCCCTCAACTCGTGCTTTCCTTATAAAATCCCGGGGTTCGGAGCGTTTCGGCCACTTGGGGGATCCTCCCCGTTTTAGGTTGCCTCGAACGCCGGGCGGTTTAACTTGTCTCCCATCACATGAAAACTTTATTGGTGTTCAGTCTGGCGGTGCTGGCCTTTTTTCAGGCGTCGGCGCAGGTGAGTGTGGAGTTATCGATGGATCAGGAGGATTTTTTACCGAGCGAGGCGGTCCCGCTGGCGATCAAAATCACCAACCGGTCCGGCCAGCAGTTGCATCTGGGCGCGGAGGCGGACTGGCTCACCTTCAATGTGGAATCTTCGGAAGGCTTTGTGGTGATCAAGAACGCCGAGGTTCCGGTGGTGGAGGCGTTCGATCTGGAAACGTCCCAACTCGCCATTAAGCGGGTGGACTTGCAGCCGTATTTTTCCATGACCAAGCCGGGGCGTTACCGCGTGATTGCCACCTTGCACATCAAGGACTGGGGCGCTCAAATTGCAAGTGTGCCCAAACACTTCGATGTCATCGCCGGCGCCAAACTCTGGGCGCAGGATTTTGGCATCCGGGACGGGACGAACCGGGCGCCGGACGTGCGCAAATACACTTTGGAGCAGGCCAATTACCTCAAGGAGCAACTGCGCTTGTATGTGCAGGTGAGCGACGCCGCGGAAGCCCTGGTCTACAAGGTGTCGGCACTTGGACCGATGGTGTCGTTCAGTCATCCGGAGGCGCAGGTGGACCGGCAAAGCCGCCTGATCGTGCTGTGGCAGACGGGAGCGCAGGCGTTCAGCTACGCCATTGTGAACCCGGACGGCTCGGTGGCGGCGACCGAATATTACGATAATTTCTATTCGCGACCGCGGCTCGCCGTCAATGACGACGGGGATGTGGTGGTCCTGGGCGGCACGCGCCGGCCCAAGCCGACGGATTTGCCGGTGGTAAAATCGCCGAACGAACTGCCGGCACTGACCAAACCGGCGCCAGGGACGGCGAAAAAGTAAAACCGCCGGGCGAACGCGACGCGCGGCATTCACGGCCCCTTTCATAACTTGCCGTTGATCACGGTAATTCGTTGCCAACCGGCGCGACACGGGCAAAATGGCGGCATGAATTTCCGCGACAAACTCATCGCGTGGGACCAATTGCCGGAATGGCGCAATCGGTTTCGCGCCAGCGGCAAAAAACTGGTCGTCACCAACGGCTGCTTTGACCTGCTGCACCTCGGCCACGTCACCTACCTGGAGAACGCCCGCAATTTCGGCGACGCCCTGCTCCTGGGCGTGAACAGCGACGCCGCGGTGCGCGGCCTGAAAGGCCCCGGCCGGCCGGTGAATTCCGAGACCGACCGCGCCGCCGTGCTGGCCGCACTGCAAAGCGTGGATGGCGTCTGCCTCTTTACCGACACTGCGGCCACCGCCTTTCTCGCCGCGGCCCAGCCGGATATCTACGTCAAGGGCGGCGATTACACTTTGGAAACCTTGAATCAGGACGAACGCCGCGCGGTGGAGTCAGCGGGCGGGAAAATTGTTCTGGTTCCCTTTGTGCCCGGCAAATCCACGACCGGCCTGCTGGAAAAGATTTCCAAACTCTGATTTTATTCGATGCGCTTCTTGATGCTCAACTGGCGGGACCCGCTCAATCCGCTTTCCGGCGGCGCGGAGCGCGTTTCGCTGGCCTATCTTAAGGAGTTGGTGCGGCGCGGCCATGAGGTTGCGTGGTTTGCCAATGAATTTCCCGGCTGCCGCCGCGAAGAGCTGTTCGACGGCATCCAGATCGTGCGCGGCGGCGGCATGGGTTCTTCCGTCTTGAAAGCGAGACACTGGTATCGCTGCCAGGGGCATTTCGATTTGGTCATCGACCAGCATCACGGCATTCCCTGGTATGCGCCGTGGTGGAGCGGGACGAATTGCGTGGCCTACATCCACGAAGTGCTCGGCCCGATCTGGAATTCATTTTATCCCTGGCCCTTGAGCACCGTCGGGCAGGTGCAGGAGCGGTGGACACACTGGTTTTACCGCGCGGTGCCGTTCTGGACACCATCGGATTCCACCAAGCACGTGTTGCAACAGCATGGCGTGAAAGACGTGCAGGTATTCCTGAACGGCACCGACGCCAAGCCGCTCGCGGAGTTGGAACCCAAGCCGCTCGATTCCCCGCTGCGGCTGGCGGTCGTCTGCCGCCTCGCCCCGAATAAGCGCGTGGATCACGCGATCCGCGCGGTGAACGTTTTGGTGCAACGGGGCCAGAGCGTGCAACTGACGATTGTCGGCAGCGGCGAGGTGGAAAATCCCCTGAAACAGCTGGTGCGGGACCTGGGGCTGACCCAGCACGTCCAGTTTGCCGGCCGGTTGGACGAAGTGGCAAAAGACGATTGTCTGCGCCGGGCGCATTTTCTGGTCCACACCTCCGTCCGGGAAGGCTGGGGATTGAACGTCATCGAGGCGAACGCGATGGGCACCCCCGCCATTGTTTATCCCGTGGGGGGGCTGGTGGATTCCACCCTCCACAATGAAACCGGCTTGGTGACGAGTCAGGAAACCCCCGAAGCCGTGGCGAATGCCATTCAGCAAATTGCCCAATCGCCGGAGACGTATGCCCGATTTCGGGTGAACGCCTGGAATCGCGCAAAACTCCTGCAGTGGGAGCAGGTCCTGCGACCGGCTTGCGACTGGCTGGAGGCGCAGGCCGCCGGTGATAATTTACAACGCCGATGAATTTCGAAACAATCAGGGTGAAAAGTGTTCCCGCATGAACAAGCTTTGGCGTAGCGGCCTCATATTAACCGTGGTCAGTTTTGTGACCGGGCTGGGCAATTACGCGTTCCAAGCCATCATCGGGCGGAAATTGGCGCATGATGGTGAATTCGGGCTGGCTAACAATGTCCTGGGCCTGGTCGGTTTTCTCGGTCTGCCGCTGGCCATCGCCACCACCGCAATCACCCATTACATCGCCCGCTACAAATTCAGCGGCGATCACGCGCGGCTGGAGGGCCTGCTGGCGGGCTGCCGGAAATCCTTGTTTCGCCTGACGCTGGCCGGCTCGGTGTTTGCCGTCTTGCTGGTAAAACCCCTGAGCACATTTTTTAATTTCCCCCGCACGAGCCTCATGCTGGTGGCGCTGCTGTGCGTGCTGGCCGGGCTGTGGGGATCGTTTGCCACCGCGCTGTGTCAGGGCCTGGCCTGGTTCAAACGACTGGCGTTCATCGGGCTGTTGGGGGTGTGTCTGCGGCTGGTCTTTTGCGGCGTGTGCGTGACCCAATATCCGCTGGCGGAAACGGTGGTGCTGGCGTCGGTCTTCATGGTGCTGGCCAATGTGGTGCTGCTGTTCTGGAGCCGGGATCTGGCTCCGCATAAAGTCGAGGCCATCTCGCCGTGGAACCGCGAATTTGTCCAGTTTTTCATCGTCAGCGCCGCCTGCATCAGCGGCGGCTATTTCTTTGTCCAAGGCGACCAGTTGGTGGCGCAACGGTATTTTTCTCCGGCGGACCGCGATGCCTATGCGGCCGCCGAGCGACTGGCGGTGGCCCTGCCGATGACGGTCGGACCGCTGCTCACCGTATTGTTTACCCACCGTTCGGGCGACCATGCCAGCCAGGCCCTGCGGGAACAATTCAAACTGCTCGGACTGTATGCGCTCGGTTTGCTGGGCGGTGCCATCGCGCTGGTTTTATTGCGAACGCTGTGCTTGAAATTCATGGGCCGCAACACCCCGGAAGCCGCCGCCATGATTAATCCCCTGGCGCTGACCATGGTTTTTGTCGGGCTGCTGCAGGCGTTTGCCATGTGGGCCCTCGCGAGTCGGTGGGTCAAAATCGCCCTCCTTTACGGTGGGCTGGGCATCGCCTACTGGGTGACGTTGCTGTGGCTGGGCAAAACCCCGGCGAGTTTGCTGGTCGTCATGCCCCTTGCGGCCGGCCTCGCCTTGGGAATATTATTTGTTTTCTGGTTGGCCACGATGCGCCGGCCCCACGCCATTCAAAAAATCTAAAACGCCCCTCATTGGCACCCCTTCACGGCGCCGGAGAAATCTCGCCTATGCCAACGGCGGTGAAAAAAAAACGATCGGCGCGCCATTAAAAGTTGAGCCCCGGACGTGAGCCTGATATTTTCCCGCCAGCAAAACTTAAAAAATGAAAGTTGTGATTTTCTGCGGTGGTCTGGGCACGCGCCTGCGCGAGGAGACGGAGTTTCGCCCCAAGCCGATGGTGCCGGTGGGCGAACGGCCAATTCTGTGGCACATCATGAAGAGCTACGCCCATTACGGCCACAAGGAGTTCATCCTGTGCCTGGGCTATAAGGGCGAGGCCATTAAGGAATATTTCCGCAATTATCATTGGAACACCAGCGACGTGACCTTGAGCTTGGGAGCCAAACCCAAAATCAAATATCACAACCAGCATGGCGAGGAAGACTGGGTGGTGACGATGATTGACACCGGCCAAAACACCATGACCGGCGGACGGCTCAAACGCGTGCTGCCCTACGTCAAAGACGATACGTTTTTGCTTACTTACGGCGACGGGGTTACTGACAGCAACATCAATGCTTCCATCGCCTTCCACCGGAAGCAAAAAAAGATTCTCACCATGACGGCAGTGCAGCCCGCCGGGCGTTTTGGCGATATGGAAATTGCGGACGGCAAGGTGACCGCCTTCAAGGAGAAGCCGGAAAAGCAGGCCGGCTATATCAACGGCGGTTTCTTTGTGGTCGACCAACGCATCGGAAAATATCTGGGCGATGACACCTGTGTGTTTGAGAATGAGCCGCTGGCCAAACTGGCGGCGGAAAAACAAATCGTCGCCTACCAGCACCCGGGCTTCTGGCAGTGCATGGACACCTTCCGCGAGCAGCAACTGCTCACCGGTCTGTGGAACAGCGGCAAAGCGCCGTGGAAGACTTGGTGATGTTTAACGGCTACTATCAAAACCGTCGGGTGCTGGTGACCGGCCACACCGGCTTCAAGGGCGCGTGGCTTTCGCTCTGGCTGAAAAAACTGGGCGCGGAGGTTCACGGCCTGAGCCTGCCGGCCCCGACCAATCCGAACCTGCACGAAATCATCAGCGCCACAACCTTTGCCAGCGAAACCATTTGCGACATCCGCCAGTTGGACGCGCTGACGGCGGCCATTAAAAAAATAGATCCACAGGTTATTTTTCATCTCGCGGCCCAGCCCATTGTGCGCCGCTCCTACGTCGCGCCCCTGGAAACGCTGGAGATCAATGCGCTCGGCACAGCCCATGTCCTGGAAGCCGTTCGCACGCTGGAATTGAACTGCCTTACCATCGTCGTAACCAGCGACAAGTGCTATGAAAATCGCGAATGGGAATTTGCCTATCGCGAAAACGACGCGCTCGGAGGCCACGATATTTATTCCATGAGCAAGGGCGCTACCGAGCTGGTGGCGCAATCGTGGTATCGCTCATTTTTCGCCCCCAACCCCAAGCTCGGTCCGGTCGTCACCGTCCGGGCCGGCAACGTCATCGGCGGCGGCGACTATGCGGCCGACCGCATTGTTCCGGATTCCATTCGCGCACTGATGGGGCATCAAGCCATCAACGTCCGCAACCCGCGCGCCATTCGCCCGTGGCAACATGTGCTGGAATGTTTGAGCGGTTACCTCTGGCTCGCCGCGCGCCTCAGCCAGGAATCCAAAACCTCAAAACTCGTCAGCGCCTTCAACTTCGGCCCGGAACCTTCCGCCCGCCAGCCCGTGAGCCGGTTGGTGGAAGAGATTTTACAGTCGTGGCCTGGCCAGTGGACGGACACTTCCGATCCGCATGCGCTCCACGAAGCCACCTTGCTGTCGCTGTCCATCGAAAAAGCCGGCGCGTTGCTCGGCTGGTATCCGGCCTGGGAATTTACGGAGGCCATCCGCCGGACCATCACGTGGTATCATGAACGGCATGAGATAAAAAATCCGGACATGCTCCGCTTCAGCCAGTCCCAAATTGACGACTACACCGCGGCCGCGTCGCGAAAAAACCTGGCCTGGACCAAACCTGTATGAGTTTCCATTTAACGTGCCGCTCCTGCGGCAGCCCTGATGCCTCGCTGATTCTCGACCTCGGCCTGCAGCCGCTGGCGAACAATCTCCTGATGCCTGCCGACCTCGCGAAGCCGGAGCCGAAATTTCCGCTGCGGCTCGCCGTCTGCAAGTCATGCTGGCTGCTGCAAATCACCGACCTCGTCCCGCCGGTGGATTTGTTTTCAGAATATCTTTATTTTTCATCGTTCTCCGACCTGATGCTGCGCCATGCGCGGGAAGCCACGGAAGGCTACATTGCCGAATTCGGCTTGAACGCCCAAAGTCGGGTCGTGGAAATCGCCAGCAACGACGGCTACCTGTTGCAAAATTTCGTCAAAGCCGGGATTCCGTGCCTGGGCATCGAGCCGGCGGCCAACATCGCCAAGGTCGCGCGTGAAAAAGGCATTGAAACTCTGGAGGAATTTTTTGGCCGGGGCATCGCCACGAAACTCGCGGGGGAAAGCCGTCAAGCCGACCTCATCCTGGGCAACAATGTGTTTGCCCACGCGCCGGACACGAACGATTTTGTGGCCGGGCTGAAAACCCTGCTCAAGCCGGAGGGCCGGATCGCGCTGGAATTTCCGTACGGGGTGGAGTTCATCGAGCACAACGAGTTCGACACGATCTACCATGAGCATGTTTTTTATTTTACGCTCACCGCACTCCAGCCGCTGTTCGCGCGGCACGGCCTGACGATTTTCCGGGTCGAACGGCTGCCGATTCACGGCGGTTCGCTGCGCTTATTTGCCGGCCATACCGGCGCGCACGCGGTCGAGGTTTCTGTCACCCAATTATTGGCCGCGGAACAGCAAAAAGGCGTCGCCTCACTGGCCTGCTACGAGGGGTTTGCCAGTCAGGTGCACGGCGTCAAACACGAACTGACTGAGTTGCTGGCCCGGCTTAAAAAAGAGGGCAAACACGTGGCGGCTTACGGCGCCTCGGCGAAAGGCAGCACGCTGTTGAATTTTTTCGGAGTGGGGGCCGGCGATCTGGATTTCATCGTGGACCGCAGCACCTACAAACAGGGGCGGCTCACGCCCGGCACGCACCTGCCCATCCTGCCGCCGGAAGAATTGACCCGGCGCCAACCGGACTACACCCTTCTGCTGACCTGGAATTTTGCCGATGAAATCCTGGCGCAGCAACACGCGTATCGCGCGGCCGGCGGCAAATTCATCATTCCGATTCCCTCTGTCAAAATCGTCTGATCCACATGAAATTCGCGCGCACCAGGCTGGAGGGACTCTGGCTGATTGAGCCGGAATTACGCGAGGATGAACGCGGTTTTCTCACCCGGACGTTTTGCGAAAAGGAATTTGCGGCGCACGGCCTGAACACGCACTGGCCGCAATGCAACCTGACCCTCACCAAGCGGCGCGGAATGATTCGGGGAATGCACTGGCAAGCCGATCCCCAGCCGGAAATCAAACTCATCCGCTGCGCGGCGGGGGCGATTTATGACGTGCTGGTGGATGTGCGCCCTGATTCGCCCACGTTTGCTCAATGGGCAGGCTTTGAACTCACCGCGCAAAATCACCGCACGCTTTATGTTCCCGGCGGTTTCGCCCACGGCTTTCAATGCCTCGCAGATAATTGCGAGGTTTTTTACCAGATGTCTGAGTTTTATCACGCCGACCTGGCGCGCGGACTGCGCTGGAACGACCCGGTGGTGAATATCCGCTGGCCCCTGGCGGAAAGCCAACTTTCCGACCGCGACCGCAACCTGCCGTTGCTGGCCGACCTGAAATGAAGATTCTGGTCACGGGGGCCACCGGGTTTATCGGCTCGGCTTTTTGCCAACGATCCCTGGCGCAGGGCCACGAAATCGCCGGCCTCATCCGGCCGGGCCAGACTCCACCCCCCCCTCTCCCGGCGGGCAGGAAAATGACGTGGTTGCCAGGCACGCTCGCCGAGCCTCCCTGGAAAGGCATCGAACAGTTTCAGCCGGACGCTTGCGTTCATCTAGCGTGGATTGCTACGCCGGGCATTTATCTGGAGTCCCCGGAGAATGAAGCCTATGTGCAATGGAGCCTGGACTGGGTGCACGGGTTGCGGGGCCTGGGCGTGAGCCATATCGTGGGGGCCGGAACGTGCATTGAATACCAGCTCTCCGAAGCGCCCCTGTCCGAAGAGCATACTCCCGTTGCCCCCACGACACTGTATGCGCGCTGGAAAAACACATTGCGCGAGATCTTGTCGGCCGAAGCGCAACAGGAGGGCTGGCAGTTCTGCTGGGGCCGCGTGTTTTATCCCTATGGCGTGGGGGAACATCCGGCGCGGCTGTGCAGCTCGCTCATCCAGAAATTACAGCGCGGCGAAAAGTTGCTCCTCAAGACGCCGCACAGCCGGAAGGATTACATTCACATCGAGGATCTGGCGGCCGCGATGCTGCTCACGGTGGAAAAACAGGTCGCCGGCACGATCAACTGGGGCACGGGAAAAGGCGTCTCCGTCCACGAAATCGCTGGGGCTATCGCCACCATGCTGGGCCGGCCGGATCTGGTGGAAAATCAAAATCCGCCCGTGGCTGACCCGTTTCCCTGCGTCATCGCTGAGGTGACGCGCCTGAAGCAACTGGGCTGGCGACCGCAGGTGGATTTACAGACCGGGTTGGCGAAGCTAATTGAAAAATCAGGATCCAAAGAACCCTGCTAATATATAACGTTTTTTAAAATTTAATACCAAATCCCATCATAATCGTATCACGGATGGAACTACTTTGGTAGACGCTCGCTCTCAACTTACCGAGGTCTCACCCATTCAGGGCAGGGAAACATTGGGACATTGATCCTCAGAGCCGTTACCGCGCATCAACTCAAACCACCACAGGTTATGCATTGTGATCGCAGTTAGGCCTGGTTAATTTTGGGGAAACCCAGTTTGATCATTTTACGTATTTCATTCCACCGACCAAAACCCAGCCTAAAAAAACGCAAAATCCAAAAATCACCGCGCTGACGCAGTGCTTTGATGCGTTTTCGCTGATCCCGAATATGGCCGTGCATCCGACAACAATCCCACAACGCATCCAAGCACGTATGCTTAGCCACTCGCCAACTGCGGGTCATCAACAGCGTAGCGAGGGTTTCGACGAGCAGCAGCCCCCCATAGGTTAACAACGCCAATAACAAAATGTGCTGGCTGTTCTTGGCTATCGTGAGCAAACAGTTCCGATTGGCCAGATAACGTTTTTGGACACTCGTCCGGTTTTCAACCACGCGGGTGCCGCCCGCTGGATTAACCAAGGCAGCACCACGATGGTGAATGCGCGCAGACAACACCGGAACGAGAGTGCCACCAGATAGCCAAATCCGCCATGACAGATCCAGCTCTTCTACATACATAAACATCCGTTCATCCAACATGCCAATCCTCAGGAAAAAATCCCGCCGGATAAACGTGAAGCCATTAATGCAGAACAACCGCTTAGGGTCGCGACCTGCACGGGGCGTGAGTGGACAACAAAAAACATCGAAAGCATGACTCCCTTTGTGCTGCACGGTGTCATCTTCGTATTCATAGATGATCGCACTGCCGGCACTGGCCTGAGTCTGCTCAACACCACGATACAATTGCTCAAGGCAGTCGGACTCCAACCAAGTATCTGGGTTAAGCAGATATAAATAACGCCCACGCGCTACATGTGCCCCACGATTACAGGCCACAGCAAATCCATTGTCGCCACCGGTAGGAAGCAACCTTGCATTAGGCCATCCAGAAATCAGTCTTTGCGCCTGCTCATCAGTGCCATCTGATGAAGCGTTGTCAGCGACAATCACCTCAATGCGGTCAAAAATCGTCTGCGCGCGCAAAGACTCCAAACAACGCGGCAGCCACTTGCCATCGTTGTGGCAGACAATAATGACGCTAATCCAAGGAACATGGCCTGTTTCAATCATAATTTACGCCCCGCATTGACGATAAAAGAAGCTGTTTTCAGTCAACATATTCCCCCAATTTACCTTGAAAGGTTTTAATAAAATAATCCAGATGCGGCATCCGCAACACCTTGGCAAAGATCTCCGAGTCGGATTGTTTCCGAATAGCTTGAATGCGACGGCGTTGGACGCGGATTTTTTTCAAGTTTAGAAAATTGTAGGCCATCGCATCCCAATGGGCCTTTGCCACAGATCGCCGCCCAGCAACAAAAGCCGCCAGCATGCTCACCAAAAGTATAATAATAAAAACCGGCATGATCCGTAGCAACCACAGGGGTTCGAGGATCGTCAGCAAACTGAACATCATATTGCGTAAATAATAATGGATACCAAAGCCAGCATTCTCGTTTCGCGCAATGGTAACACCACTCAGGTGCTGGATTGGCGGGCTAGCAACGAAATGCGACTCGTAACCCGCCAGCCAAGCACGATGGCACAGGTCTGACTCCTCATAGTAGCAGAAGAAGTCCGGGTTGAAGTAATAGCCTCCTGCTTTCGCAATGACTTCACGCCGGAACATCATGCAGGCACCCTTGCAACAAAATACCGGGTAACTGCGTTGATATTTCTGGCTGTCCGGTTTATAATAGCCCAGATGGTAAGGCAAACCGAAGGCGGTTAGGTAGGAACCACATACTTCCAACGTGCCGCCAAAACGCGGCAAGACCATTTTGCCCTGCACAATACCCACTTGCGGATGATCTACCAAGTAACGGCTTAAGACTTGAACAAATTCGGAGTTGCCTATCATGTCGTTGTTCATCATCAGGATGAACTCACCGCGCGCGTGTTCGAGGCCGATATTATACCCGCCAGAGCTGCCACAGTTCTGCGTTATCCGCACCAACCGAACCCACGGAATCTCCTTCAGGATGTCGATTGAATTGTCTGTGGAACCGTTATCTACTACAATCAACTCATAATTTGAATACTTGAGATTACGTAGCGACTCAAGGCAGGGCACAGTGAGATCGGCCCCGTTGAAATTCAAAATGATAATTGAGACAAAAGGCTCAGCCAGCAGCTTGGGAGTCATGTCATATTTTTTACAAATTAGATCTGTCCGACCGGAAGAAGTCAATTCGGTTATGAAAACGCATGCGAAAACGGTTGCCACAACGCAAGGAGGTAAAATACCATTCCCTATAAAATGAGCAGTCATCTTTCAATCGAACCACCACCCGCTCCTCCCCCAAGCGGCGAAACGGCAACCACCTGCCGAATTTGCGGCAACAGCACCAGAAACCAACGGCACGTTGCCCGTGAAATGATGTTGGGTTTAAAAAATGAATTTTTATATTTGGAATGCGGTGCTTGCGGATGTTTGCAGCTGGAACAAATCCCTGAGGACATGGCTAGATACTATCCAACCAATTATTATTCTTTAACCGAGCATGGTTGGTTTAAATCCTTTCTTCGCCGGTGTTGGGCACGGCACGCATATCAAAGACCCAATCCTGTGGGTTGGCTGCTTTCAGAAGTGGTCATCCCGCATGAGGCCATGCTAGCCATCCGCCGCACCGGCCTTGGGAAAAATGCCGCCATTCTTGAGGTCGGCTGCGGTTCGGGCCGCCTGCTGTCGGACTTGGCCTGGCTTGGTTTTACTAATTTGACGGGCGTTGATCCATTCATTCCCCAGGACATCCGCCAATCCAACGGCCCCACCATTCTCAAGCAGCAGGTGGAGAACATGACCGGAGAGTTTGATCTGGTGATGTTGCACCACTCATTTGAGCATACCGATCAGCCACTGGCGGTCATGCAAGCGATTGCCAGATTGCTCAAGCCTGGAGGACATGCCATCTTTCGCATTCCTGTTGCTTCCTCATTTGCCTGGCATGAATATGGTGTTCACTGGGCAAATTTCGATGCCCCGCGACATTTTTTCCTGCATACCTTCGAGAGCATGCGGATGCTGTCGGAAAAAGTGGGGCTCCAGCTTAAGGAAATTCTCCATGAAGGCAATGATGAGCAGATTTGGGTTAGCGAGGAGTATGCAAGAAACATCGCAAGAAACGACCCTCGCTCGCTCAAATCAAACCCGCTCAAAAAAATACTGGCTGCGCCAAAAATCTGGCGATGCAAGGTAAAGGCCAAAGAGCTTAACCTGAAGAAGCAGGGAGACTTGGTTTGTTTTCATTACAGAAAACCCAGCCAACCGCTATAAACCAGAGATGCCATTCCCCTCACTCTGCCCCTTTGATTGGAGTGTGAGTGTGGTCCCATAAGTTCGCGTCGTCCACCAATGACGCCTTTCAGCCCCGTCCCGCTGATACTGCACAGTGTGATTATCGCCAATCAATAGATTCTCCTGATTTCCACTGCGGAACGTATTGGAGGCCAGCCACTGCTCCTTGGAATAAACCGTCCCATTGGCACCAACGACATACGGTTGCCACCCGCACCGCATAATTTTCCGAGTAATGCTGGCCCTTCCGAGTTCGGACAAATACTCAATCCGCTTGGCAATGGAAAACCGAGGCCATACCTGCCGCATGAGATCCGTTCGTATAATAAACCCCGTTGTGCGAATATGGTAATTCGGTAATGGAGCAAACAGCAGCCGTCCCAACAAAGTCGGCTGGTTGGTATAAAAGCTTTCCCACGAACCCGTCGCCCCGGCAATTCCCGCTCCCGGGGTTTGGATCCCTGAGTAAAGTTTTGCCAGCCAGTCGTCGGATTGAATAACGCTCCAGGAATTAAGACAGCAAAGGTAGTCAAAATGGCGGGCAAATTTTCGACAAGCCAACGAAAAGGCCCGCAGCCCCATTCCTCGGTCACTCATGGTCGCAGACAACCATTCCGGCTTGAGTGATGCGGTTGCCCGCTGCCCCTTGTCCAGCACCAGCAATTGGTGTTTCATACCAGCTGGATGGGACTCGTAGGATTCAAAGAACGGAGCCACAGCCTGCTGTTCCCGCAGCAAATAGACCACGCAGATGCTCCCGTTTTGTGCGGATGACGCCTTCATAGTCAATTTTACTTTTGACAGATGAGGACAGCCTCTTCGCCGCAGTCAGGATTTCGGAGTAACTGGCTGGCTTCCAGATATTGGAGCAACAGACTGCGAAGCCCACGGATAAAGTTGAATTGCGGTTTCATTTCATATAAAAAGCCGGCCTTTACTCTAGCCTCTTGAAACCCAAAGCTGATGCCGAACAACCCGTCGGCATGTGCTGCTGAAGTGCTTGCCTTCATTGTCCCAAACCCGGCTTTACCGGCACACCTTTGTAGCGCCGGCAATGAAAAAACCTGGAGGTGCCTGGGGGCATCTAATCCCGCCCAACAATCTTGAAATTTTTGGTGACCAAAGCTATGAATGTTAGGTGTCGTTACGACAAGTCGGCCGCTCGACTTAAGGATACGCCGAACCTCGGTCAACAATGCCACTGGATCAGGAACATGCTCGATGACATGGCTCATGGTAACGGCATCAAATGAATTGTCAGGAAATCGTGCCCCGGCTAAATCGGTATTTAAAAAGGTAGAGCTTTCACCGACCCGCTTTTTTGCATTTTCAATCGCTTTGGAATCAAAATCGATGCCTGTTACCGACCACCCAAGATTATGCATGCGGTGTAAAAAATCTCCACTGCCACACCCCACATCCAGCACTCGGCCGGGGGCCATGTCATGCAGATACATGGAGCGCATCTGCTTCCTGGCCTCATTCAAACCAAGCAATGCGGATGGAATAAAATTTCCAATCCTGTACGCCGCATAAACGAGTGAATGAATCTGCTCCAACAACTGGCGCTTGGAATCATTACGCTCATGCGTGAAGTAATTAAGGTAAAATAGTGGAATGTCAGATTCGACCGGGCCAGGGTCCAGCCAGCCTAAGCCGCAATCTAAATTCGCGCATTGTCTCAACCGCCAAACACCTGGCACAGCAGACATCCTGTCTTGCATTTTTGAATGCAAAACGTCGCCCGTCCCGCCACATAGAGGGCAAACAGGGCGTGCTACAGTGCAGATTTCCATTGTCAATAAATTGATACTTTTAACCTGTTGCTTGCAAGCCTTTTTTGAAAATCAGATTCAAATCCAGGGCTATTGTAATAATCCCATTCGGCCAAATCTTGACCCAACAGATTGCGTGGGCCGTTGATGAAAACCACAATTGGTGGTGCGTGAGCGAGTCATGTCCATACACCAATTCTGGATTGAATAAATGTTCCATACACATAAAATGAAAATTGTGAGATGGAGAGATCTCGGGACGCCAATTTATTTGGGGCGTACAAATTGAGACCAGTGAAACACTCACCCAAAACCCGCTCCCCTTGCACCTGCCAACAGCGCCACGCACGCCATTATTACGGAAAAATATCTGTATACAATCGCTTTAAAATCAGATATTCTTAAATTTATTGGAGTTAAAACGTTTCTGTTTAATCAGAAATTTCAACCAATTAAAGGGTAGGGTTACATTATCTACCGTAAATTACTTGCAACCATGAAACACGGTGACTGCCGAGTAAAAATGCGTATTGCCAGTCGTGCCGGCTTTACGCTTGTCGAATTGCTTGTCGTCATAGCCATTATTGCAATTCTGGCTGCGTTGTTACTGCCTGCGCTTAGTAGGGCAAAGCAAAAAGCTTATACGGTAATTTGCCTAAACAACACGAAACAACTATCTGTGGCATGGTCCATGTATCCCGGCGATAATCAGGATGTTTTGCCGGTGAATCCGCCCGCGTCACCGGCTGGTAGCTGGGTTAGGGGTTTTCAGGACATGTCGGGAGCGAACAGTGACAATACCAATCAAGCATTACTCATACAAGGAACCCTAGGTCCATATACTTCTAAGAGTGTTAACGTCTATCATTGTCCAGCGGATTCCAGTGCCGCCCCAGGGCAGTCGCTTCGGTTGAGAACCTATTCAATGAATGCGTTCGTTGGCTCGATTCCTTTTGCCGGAAGCGCCGTCTATCGCAACTTTCTACGCCAAGGAGATATCCACAATACCTCAACAACTTTCACCCTATTAGAGGAGCATCCTGACAGCATAAATGACGGATGGTTTCTGCCGGTGCTCGGCGCCACCGACACCGCTGATTGGCAGGATTTACCGGCCTCGTATCACAACCGATGTGGCTGCATCACATTTGCAGACGGCCATTCCGAGATTCACAAATGGCAGGATGCAAGCACCTCAAAACCCATCACTAAGATTTACCGTGGTGGCCTGCCATTTGCCCCCGCCCCGCCCGCGCGTGATCTTGCATGGATCATCGAACACATGTCGCCACCGTAATTCGGTGCCAATAATTTCTGGAACATTGGTATCACAACAGTCCGTGCTGGCCTTACGTCTGTAGTCAGAAACCCACGTTCACATTGGTGATAATGGCAAAGTTTTGGTCGGCTCCCAACGCATCCCATCGCCGCACACACTTTTCCACATTCATCCACTGCCTGGGCCCGATGGATGCATTTACTACCTCCGCAACACCTCAGTCAAAATCAACAAATCCTTAGATATCGTCCGATGCCGCACTTCTCAACCGGCGTTTACAAAGAGTGCTAAATCCAGTCCAACTTTGTCCGTACACGAAATTCCAGTTTTATTTATTACGACCAAATATATCTACGCTTGACATACTGTCGATTATGTAGTGTTTTACAGATTCAAGCTGGGTCGGGTCGGGTTGACTGCAGAACTCCATTTACGGGAAACAGTAAAATGAACATATTATGAAACAAACAATCAAAACTGGCGTACTACTAATTGTTTGCATATTCAGTGCCGCAAATATTCACGCACAGCCAATCCTAACAAACGGACTTGTGGCATATTATCCATTTAATGGGAATGCCAACGATGCTAGTGGGAATGGAAACAATGGAACGGTTAATGGAGCAACCCTTGTTACAGATCGCTTCGGCAATCCGAATGCGGCCTACAATTTCGATGGAATTAGCAGTTTTATTAGCTTCCAAAACCCACCTTTACCACAAGTTGATAACTGGTCAGAGGTTATGTGGCTAAATCCAGCATCGCTCAATCAAATAGGTATCGCTGTGTCCGTGGGGTATGACGACGGGTTCAGTGGAAATGGTTATTCTGTAGGCATTTCCGAAAACAACACACAAACCGGAAATCATTTGACTGCGATTTTCGGAAGTGCTGGAGTGTTTTCTGGGGGATATACATTTCAGTCCACCAATCAGTGGTATCAAGTTGTAATGCTGCGCGATTCGGGAGTGACAACATTTTATGTAAATGGGGGCCTCACGCTCAGCGGTGTTACGACGACCCCGATAGCACCAACCGCCTTTACCATAGGATCAGAGAATGGAGTGAGGTTTTTTAATGGAGCAATCGACGACGTCCGCATCTATAACCGTGCCCTGTCATCAAATGAAGTGGCCGCTCTTTATGCTTTTGAATCCACGCCTCAAGCACCGTATATCACCACCCAACCCGCTAATTTCACTACCAACGCCTTTTTAACTGCTTCGTTTACCGTAGTCGCCGGTGGAACACCCCCATTGTCCTATCAGTGGTATCAAAACAGCAATGCTTTGACTGATGGTGGTGTCATCTCTGGCTCTACCACAAGCAACCTCACGTTCAGTTCCGCTTCTGCCGTAAATGCCGGTATTTATACTGTCACCATCACCAACGTGAGTGGTAGTGTAACCAGCAGCAACGCTTTGTTGGCGATTATTCCCCTAACCAGCATCATCAATACGGCGCCCACGGCGACGGCGATTGTTTATGGACAGACCCTGGCGAGCTCGACCCTGATAAACGGAGCGGCATCGACGGTGGGTGCCTTCATCTTCACGAACCCTAGGATAGCACCCAATGCGGGGACGACGAATGTGGCGGTGACGTTTACTCCCGCAGACACCAATAATTACACTTCTGTTGCCACTAATGTGAATGTGACGGTGAATCAGGCCAGCGGCACGGTCACCCTGGCGAACTTGGCGCAGACCTACTCTGGCAGCGCGATCAGCGCCAGCGCCACCACTACACCAGCAAATCTTAAGGTCACGCTGACCTACAACGGCAGTGTGAATACCCCGACGAATGCGGGCAGCTACACGGTCATTGGCACGATCAATGATGCGAACTACGCCGGCAGTGGGACCAACACGCTGGTGATCAGCAAAGCCAGCGGCACGGTCAACCTGGCGAACTTGGCGCAGACCTACACTGGCAGTGCGATCAGCGCCAGTGCCACGACTACACCCGCAAATTTGCCGGTTAACCTGACGTATAATGGAAATGTGAATGCCCCGACGAACGCGGGGAGCTACACGGTCATTGGCACAATCAATGGAGCGAACTACGCTGGCAGTCGTACCAACACGCTGGTGATCAGCAAGGCCGGCGGCACGGTCAACCTGGCGAACTTGGCGCAGACCTACACTGGCAGTGCGATCAGCGCCAGTGTCACGACCACGCCCGCAAATCTGAATGTCACGCTGACCTACAACGGCAG